>Ga0228670_1000782_pt1 | contig 16370 bp, 14 predicted proteins | sample 85DmetaG_FD_182785 | JGI IMG/M metagenome (GOLD analysis project Ga0228670, IMG submission 182785) | Seawater microbial communities from Monterey Bay, California, United States - 85D | ecosystem: Environmental > Aquatic > Marine > Coastal | place: USA: California | collected 2016-10-13
ATGTTTCCAAATTTTAAAGGAACTCAATTATTAGAGAATAGTTTATCTACTAAAAAGATGGATAATAGAGACGAAATTATTGAGACTAAATCTGATTTTAGTCTTAAAAGTCTTCAGAAATTTGAAACCATCAACAACAGTTACATTAAATCAACAAATAATTTATTAAATTTAAATAGATCTATTTAAACTATAAATTATTTCTTTTAATAAGAGATTAGATTTTATTTCCCTAAAATAAAATTTAAAAACCTATTTGCATGCTATGCTTTTAGGTTTTTTTATTTTATAACTTAATCAACTTTCTAATACAACTTATGTCGCTTTAACATAAAGCTTACTACTTAAATACAATGTTTTAGAGAATAATAAATTAAAACGAATTACTTGTTTTTTGTATTATAAAATCTCTTAATCACCAATAATTATAAATTTTAATTTTTTTCCTAAAAAATTAAAATACAATAATTGCTATGATCAAAACATATTTAATAAATTAATAATCAAATAGTTAGGTTTTTGCAGCTCCCTGTTTTCAGGGATAATACTCATGGTAAACAGGGAGTTAGAAATTTCCCTGTTTACAGGGATTGACTAGTATGTATTTACCTAGTATTTTTACCATATAATTACTCAACAATAATATAATTAGAAATTGTAACTGTCTTTTAAGTATAATTTATTATTAATCCCCCAAATAGAGTAATTACATAAAGCAATTTTAAAATAGCAGTTTAGTAAAAAATTAGGGTTTTTACTTCACTGCTATTTAAATTTAAAAATCTTTTATTTACCTTTATTATATGCTAACCATTAAGGAGTTATATACAATAATTGGGCTTTTATTATTTCTTTTAATAGTATTCTCTCCTTTTAAACTAAAATATAAAGCTGTTTTTTCTTTATGTTCTATCTATTTGGTTGTTAATTATTTTCTACCAAATAAAATTGTTTTTGATGTTTTAATGTTTGTTTCTATGATAACACCATTTATAATTTTTAGATTTAAAAGAAAAGATATTTATAAACACTAATAATTTATGGAAACAATTTTAAACGACTTTAGCTGGAATTTAATTTTAATTCAAACAATTTCTTTATTGTTTGTTATAGCTATAGTTGTGTTAATATTTAAGTTGTACAAGAAAGTAAAATAGAATAATTATTTTTTTAGCAACATTCTTTTAATCTCATTCAATTTCATTAGTGCTTCAATAGGCGTTAAAGTATCAATGTTAGTTGCTAAAATTTCCTCCCTAATATTTTCTAATAAAGGATCATCTAATTGAAAGAAACTGAGTTGTAAATCTTCGTTCTGAGTTTGTTTTAAAGCTTCTTTTACCTCGTCATTTTTATTGTTTTCTTCAAGCTTTTTAAGAATTTTATTAGCTCTATGAATCACCATATTTGGCATTCCAGCCAATTTAGCTACATGAATACCAAAACTATGATTAGAGCCACCAGAAACGAGCTTACGAAGAAAAATGATGTTATCCTTTAACTCTTTTACAGAGACATTAAAGTTTTTAATTCTTTCGAAAGTTACTGTCATTTCATTTAACTCATGATAATGAGTTGCAAATAATGTTTTTGTTTTAGACGGGTGCTCGTGTAAAAACTCTGCAATAGCCCAAGCAATTGAAATTCCATCATAAGTAGAGGTACCTCTACCAATTTCATCTAACAATACTAAACTACGTTCAGAAATGTTATTTAAGATAGATGCAGTTTCATTCATTTCTACCATAAAAGTAGATTCACCCATAGAAATATTATCACTAGCACCAACCCTTGTAAATATTTTATCTACAATACCAATTTTAGCATTATGTGCTGGTACATAACTACCCATTTGCGCCAATAAAACAATTAATGCAGTCTGTCTTAAAATGGCAGATTTACCAGACATGTTAGGTCCAGTAATCATGATAATTTGTTGTTGGTTTCTGTTAAGCACAACATCATTTGCAATATAGCTTTGATCTATAGGTAATTGCTTTTCGATAACAGGATGTCTCCCGTTTTTGATGTCTAAATCTGTACTTTCATCCATAATTGGACGCACGTAATTATTATCAATAGCTAATACAGAAAAACCTAATAAACAGTCTATTTTTGCTATGGTTTTAGCATTGTTTTGTATTAAATCTACAAATTGAATAATGTATTGCAATAATTTGCTAAAAATCTCTTGCTCTAATGCTTGAATTTTTTCTTCAGCACCTAAAATTTTAGTTTCATATTCTTTAAGTTCTTCAGTGATGTATCGTTCAGCAGAAACTAAAGTTTGTTTTCTAATCCACTCTTCAGGAACTTTATCTTTGTGCGTATTTCTAACTTCTATGTAATACCCAAAAACATTATTAAAGGCAATTTTTAAACTACTGATTCCTGTACGCTCTGTTTCACGAGCTAACATAGCATCTAAAAACTGCTTTCCAGATGACGAAATTGTGCGTAAATCATCTAATTCTTGATGAACATTATTAGCAATAGCATTACCTTTATTAAGGTTAACAGGAGCATCATCAAATAAGGTTTGAGAAATTTTTTCAATTAAATCTGTACAAGAGTTTAGTTGATTTCCTAATGCTGAAACTGCTTTGTTCTTGCTCTTTTCAAGCTCTTTTTTTATGGGTAAAATTGCTTTTAAAGAATCTTTTAACAATACAATTTCTCTTGGATTTGCTTTACCTGTAGCTATTTTTGAAACAAGTCTTTCTAAATCTGAAATCTGTTTTAATTGATAGGTAACCGTTTGTGAAAGTGAGTCTGAATCTATAAAGTGTTTTACTAATTCGTGCCTGTTTTTAATTGAATCTATATTTTTTAGAGGTAATGCTAACCAACGCTTTAACAAACGACCACCCATAGGTGAAATGGTTTTATCTATCACATCTAAAAGAGTAACAGCATTTACAGAATTTGGGTTGTACAACTCTAAATTACGTACTGTAAACCTATCCATCCAAACATAATTATCTTCAGCAATTCTGCTAATATTTTGGATGTGTTTTAATTGATTGTGTTGTGTTTCAGATAAATAATACAATACTGCTCCAGCAGCAATTATCGCACATTTTAAATCTTGTATACCAAAACCTTTTAAACTCTTTACTTCAAAATGATTTTGTAAAGTTTCATTAGCATATTCAGTTTGAAAAACCCAATCATCTAAATAAAAAGAGTAATATCTATTTTCAAAAACTTCTAAAAATTGTTGCTTGTTTTGTTTTTGTACTAAGATTTCACTTGGTGCAAAATTTTGTAATAATTTATCTATGTATTCTGTATTTCCTTGAGCTATTAGATACTCACCTGTAGAAACATCTAAAAATGAAATGCCAAGTTGTTTTTTATCAAAATGGATTGCTGCTAAAAAGTTATTTTTTTTACTCTGTAAAACTTCGTCATTTAAAGAAACTCCAGGAGTTACTAACTCTGTTACTCCACGTTTTACAATGGTTTTCGTCATTTTAGGATCTTCTAATTGATCACAAATTGCCACACGCATTCCTGCTTTTACCAGTTTTGGTAAGTAGGTGTTTAAAGAGTGATGAGGAAAACCAGCTAATGCTGTTTCTGAGTCTGAACCTGCACCTCTTTTTGTAAGTGTAATTGATAAAACTTCAGCTGCTTTTTTAGCATCATCACCAAAGGTTTCGTAGAAATCTCCAACACGAAACAGCAACATAGCATCAGGATATTTAACCTTGATTGCATTGTATTGTTTCATTAAAGGAGTTACCTTTTTAGCTTTTGATTTTGCCAAGTTTTAGAAAAATTTCAGTTAGTTTTGCGAAGGTAAAAATTAGTAGGCAGTTTATAGTAGCAGTTTGCTGTGAACTTATTCACAAACTATGAGGAAACTTAAAAATAACGAGTTAAATAGACTTACAGTAACAGAGTTTAAACAAACTAAAAAAACACCCATTATTGTGGTTTTAGATAATATTAGAAGTTTAAATAATGTAGGCTCTGTGTTTAGAACTAGTGATGCGTTTTTAATTGAAAAGATATATTTGTGTGGCATTACTGCAACTCCACCCAATAAAGAAATTCATAAAACTGCTTTAGGGGCAACAGAATCTGTAGATTGGGAGTATGTAGAGGATACTTTAGAATTAGTTAATAAACTAAAGTTAGAAAACATAAAAGTGCTAGCTATTGAACAAGCAGAGAACAGCACAAAATTGAATACATTTTATCCAAAAGAAAACCAGAAGTATGCAGTTATAATGGGCAATGAAGTAAAAGGAGTTCAGCAAGATGTAGTAAACGCATCAGATTTGTGTATAGAAATTCCTCAATTAGGCACTAAACACTCATTAAATATTTCTGTAACTACAGGTGTTGTTTTGTGGGATTTATTTCAGAAAATATATCAATAAATTAAAATCCGATTCTTATAAACTTCTCTACGAAACAATCAAAGAGGATTTTTATATACCCAAAATTAATTTCGCAATTAAAAAGTAAATTAAGATCCCAAAAATATCATTAGAGGTGGTTATAAAAGGGCCTGTTGCTATTGCTGGGTCTATACCTCTTTTGTTTAAAAAAAGTGGTACAAATGTACCTATTAAACCTGACACAATAATAACAGCAACTAAAGAAACAGATATTGCTAAACCTGTATTAATACTACCTTCATAAATCCAAACAAATAAAAACAGAAATAGCGCTAAAATAAACCCATTTAAAGCTGCTAAAAACATTTCTTTAAGAAGTCTGCTGTTTATACTGCCCTTTACATCATTGTTTGCTAAACCTTGCACAATAATTGCAGATGATTGCACACCAACATTACCAGCCATTGCTGCAATTAATGGTGTAAAAAAGAATAAAGAAGCATATTTTTCAAATACTCCTTGAAAGCCTTCCATAATAATAAAAGCTCCTATACCACCAATTAACCCTAAAAACAACCAAGGTAATCGTGCTTTAGTTAATTGTAATATACTATCGTCTGAATCTACATCCTGTGTTAAACCTGCTGCTAATTGGTAATCTTTATCTGCTTCTTCTTTTAAAACATCAACAATATCATCAATAGTAATTCTACCTAATAATACGTTATTATCGTCTACAACAGGTATGGCTTCTAAATCGTATTTAGCCATAATTTTTGCAACCTCTTCATCATCTTCGTTAACATTTACAGCATCTACATTGTCTTTTAAAATATCTGCAATTTGTTGATCTGATTTAGCAATAATTAAGTCTTTTAAAGACAACCTACCCACTAATTTATCTTCTTTGTCTACAACATAAATTGAGTGAACTCTTGTAACGTCTTTAGCTTGACCTCTAATTCTTCTCATACAGCCAGCTACTGTCCAAGTTTCATAAACTTTAACTAACTCTTTAGCCATTAAAGCACCAGCAGTATTGTCTTGGTAAGATAAAAGCTCTTTAATATCTGCAGCTAATTCTTCATCATCTAAAGCATTAATTACTCTTTCTTGACGCTCATCTGAAAGTTCACCAATAATATCAGCAGCATCATCAGTGTCCATTTCTCCAATTTCGTCTGCAATTTCTTGAGCAGATAAATTTTCTAGGATTTTTTCACGAATATCTTCGTCTAATTCTGTTAAGATTTCAGAAGTTTTTTCGCTGTTTAAAAGCTTAATTATATAAATAGCATCATCAAAACTAACCTCATCTAAAATTTCTGCAATATCTGCATAATGCACTTCATCAAAAAGCTTTTTGATAGCTGCATCTTTGTTTTGAGCTATGTACTCATTTAGTTGTTCTAAAAACTCTGAAGTAACTTCAATTGCCATTTTCTGTTATTTTTTGAGTGAGTAAAATAAAGTCTGAAACAGATAGCTGCTCAGGTCTTTTAGCAAAGATAGGGTCTTCTTTTAAAGAAAGCGAAAGATTAAATGATTTTAAACTAGAACGCAACATTTTTCTTCTTTGATTAAAAGCTGTTTTTACGACTCTAAAAAATAATTTTTCTTCTACAGGTAAGGTAAAGTTTTCTTTTCTAATGCATCTTATAACTCCAGAATCTACTTTTGGAGGTGGATTAAAAACAGAAGGAGGCACAGTAAACAAATATTCAGTATCAAAAAAAGCTTGTGTTAAAACAGATAGAATTCCGTAAGTTTTACTACCAGGTTTTTCTGCGATTCTTTCTGCCACTTCTTTTTGAAACATCCCTGAAAATTCGGGTACAACATCCCTGTTTTCAATAGCTTTAAAAACGATTTGACTAGAAATGTTATATGGAAAGTTACCAATAATAGCAACTTGTTGGTTATTAAAAACCTCTTTTAGATTACATTTTAAAAAATCACCTTCAATAATTTGAAACTTTTCTGCTGAGGTATCAATACTAATTTGCTCTACAGGAAAAACTTCTTTTAAATAAATTACAGATTCAGAATCTATTTCAAAAACAGTAACTTTTGGTTTCTTTTTTAAAATGTATTTGGTTAAAACACCCATTCCTGGACCTATTTCTAAAACATTGTTATAACCATTTTCTGTTAGAGCATCTGCAATTTTTTTTGCTATATTTTCATCTTTTAAAAAGTGTTGTCCTAAATGTTTTTTTGCTTTTACAGACATGGTTAATTACTAACATTTATAGGGTAAAACTCTTTAATTAATTTTAATTCTGTTCTAAAAGCAAGCATTTTATCACCAAATTTTTTAAGTGCTTCTATACTTAATTCATCTGCATCTTCTTTATAATATGCTTCTACATCTTCTTTACTGTTTGCAGTATATTGAACTGAATATGTTTTACCACCCATTTCTTCTTCTACTAACACTTCTGTGAATTTAGCAGATATGAATTTACCAGTATTTAAAACTTCTGGTATATGAGATTCCATCCAAATTAACCATTCGTCATGAACAGAATCATCTATATTAATTGTTACGTTGTATATGTACATATTGGTTTGTAATCTTTAGTTTATAAAGTTAGTCAACAACCAACCAAATTACCTTTTAAATTGATTATATATTGTCTCCTCTTAATTTTCGGTATTTTTTTCTAGCATCAACTAAGTAAATACTAGAAGGATGTTCAAAAATAATTTTTTGATAATATTCTTTAGCTTTTTCTATATCTAATAAGTTGTTTTTATAGATTTCTGCCATCATAAAGTAGACATCGTCTGTTAAAAAACCTTGATTATTTGCAGCAACAATTTTATCTAAACTTGCAATTGCATTTAGATATTTTTCTTGCTTTACATAAAGTTTAGCTTGTAGAAAAAGAGCATCATCATAAATAACTTCACCTGGTTTTGCACCTGCAAAAAAGTCTTTATTATTTTGATTTTTTGGAACAAACAATCCTTCTAATTCTTGCAAAGCTTCTTTATCTTTATTTTGATATGCTAAGAGTTCTGCTTTTGCAAATTGCTTTAATCCAGAAGGTATAGAGTCTACAGGTTCGTTATCAATTATTTTTAAATAAAGATCTACAGCATCGTTTGCAATTAGTTGTGTAGTAGAGCTTTTTAAAACTTTTAACTGAGCTTTTGCCCAAGTAAAATCGCCTTTAAAATAGCTGGTTTGTGCAACTTTAAAACGTGCTTCTTGCGCAAGTCTATTCCCCTTTAATTGAGTTTGTATTTGAGAAAAATAAATAAGAGCTTTATTAAATTTACCTGTGTAAACAAGCACATCACCTAATTTTAATTTTATACGAGCTTTATCAAATTTTGAGTTTGCAAAGGTTAAAGCTTCTTCTAAAACTAATTTTGCTTTTTCTGGCTCATTTTTAGAAAAGGTTAAAAAATCTGCATACTCGGTTTGTATATTTATGGTTTGAGCATTTTTGCCAAACTCAATAAAAAGCGATTTAAAAAAAGCTTCAGTTTCTGGATTTTTAAGCGCTACAGCAATTTTTGCTAAGTATAAATTAGCATCAGCTTTTTCTTCTATTAAAGTTGATTTTTCATTAATAAAATCGAAACATTGTTTTGCTGCATCTAAGTCTTTATTATCAAAAGCTAATTTACCTAAACTAAAAATTTCAGTAAGATCAGATTCTTCTCTTTGGTATAAAGCTTTTTCTTGATTAAATGCTTTACCATATTCTTTTTGTTGCGCAAATAACCAGCTTAACAAAATGTTCCATTCTTTTTTTGGATTACTTATTGCCTTCTTTAAAAGTGTTTTTCTAAATAAAATATTAGTTTCACTTTCTGCATCATCAGTTATATATCTGCTTGCATATCTTTGAATTAGATTTAAATAACTATCATTTTTATCTACAAGATTCACATAAGATTCAAACATCTTTTTAAATTCTCCTTTTTCTCCATAAATCTGAGCTATTTGAAAATTATAGTTTGCATTTTCGTTTTTAGACATAGCAATTTCATAAGCAGAAATAGCATAATCTAATTTGTTATAGTCTTTAAAAAAGCGACCTATAATACCACCAAATGCAGCATTTTTTTCTAAAGAATTTATAGCTTTATCATAATTTACTTTAGCTAATTCAGAAAGTTGCTGTTTTTCGAAATTGTACCCCAACAAAACATATAAAAAAGTTTGTCTTGGGTCTTTTTTAAGTTTTGACGTTATTAAGTTTTCAGCTTTTAAAAACTGATTTATTTCTTGGTAACAAGAAATTAATCGATTTAAATATGTTGTATTAAATGGACTTTTGTTGTAAAGTTCTTTAAAAAGTTGCTCTGCTTTTTGGTATTCGCCTTTTCTAAAATAGGTCTCTGCTAAATAATAACTGTTTTCAGATTTATTAGACATAATGTTTTGAGCGAAGTTTACTTCACTGCAAAAAACAATCAAAAAAAGAATAAGAATTCTCATATAATCTCAAAGATAATTAACAAAAATGTTAATTTTTTATTAAACAAAAAGAAATTAAACTCCAACCTTGTAACATTTTGGCATAAAACTTGTCTATAGGATATAATAACTAATTAACAAGGTCATGATAGAACTAACTAACAAATACGAGATTGCTAAGCAAAATTCTATAGAGTTTATGAAAAATGGTCAAATAGCAGATTATTTAAATTCTTTATTAGAAATGAATAAATACAAAAGATTAATGGTTGCTATTGTAGCAAATTAAACTTTACTTAATCATATCAAAACCAGTATAAGGAATCAAGACTTCCGGAACTTGAATTCCATCTTCTGTTTGATAATTCTCTAATATACCAGCTAAAACACGAGGTAAAGCTAAAGAGCTTCCATTAAGCGTGTGTGCTAACTCACTTTTACCATCTTTATTTTTAAACCTTAGTTTTAACCTGTTTGCTTGAAATGTTTCAAAGTTTGATGCAGAACTAATTTCTAACCATCTGTCTTGTGCTGTAGAAAACAATTCAAAATCAAAAGTTAAAGCAGCAGTAAAACCAGTATCTCCACCACATAAACGTAAAATTCTATAAGGCAATTTTAGCTCTCTTAAAATTTCTTTGATGTGCTCTACCATTTCATTTAGAGCATTATAAGAATTCTCTGGGTGTTCTAATCTAACAATTTCTACTTTGTCAAACTGATGTAATCTATTTAGACCACGAACATGAGCGCCATAAGAACCAGCTTCACGTCTAAAACATGGAGTATAACCAGTAACACATATTGGAAATTCTGTTTCCTGCATTAAATTGCCACGAAACATATTGGTTATAGGTACTTCTGCAGTGGGTATCAAATACAAATCATCTTCTGTAACATGATACATTTGCCCTTCTTTATCAGGCAATTGACCAGTACCAAAACCAGAAGCTTCATTCACTAAATGAGGTACTTGAACTTCATGATAACCTGCAGCTATATTTTTATCTAAAAAGTAGTTGATTAATGCACGCTGTAATCTTGCTCCTTTTCCTTTGTAAACAGGAAAACCAGCACCTGATATTTTTGCGCCTAAATCGAAATCAATAATGTCATATTTTTTTGCTAAATCCCAATGGGGTAGAGCATTTTCACCTAAATCAGGTATCTTACCTTCTCTAAAAACTTCTTCATTATCTTCTTCTGAATTACCCGCTTTTACAGACGCATGAGGGATGTTTGGAATTTGATACAATAGTGATTGTAATTCATCTGCATAACCATTTAATTTTTCCTGTAAATCTTTAGAAGCATCTTTTAATTGTCCAGTTTTTTCTTTTAAAAGATTTGCTTTTTATGGTTGTCCAGATTTATATAAATTTCCTATTTCCTTAGATAATTTATTAGATTCAGCCAAAGTATTATCAAGCTCAACTTGAGTTGCTCTTCTATTTTCATCAGCTGCTAAAACTTGATTAACAATGTTTTCTGCATCTGCAAAATTACGTTTTGCTAAGCCATCTAAAACGACTTTTTTATTTTCTCTAATAAATTGTACTTGTAACATTTTAAAGATGATTTAAGGCGCAAATATACAGTAAGCTTAAGACTTTAGCAATGTAGAACTATAGATTGTTTTTGATGTAGTTTCTTGCTGTATTTTCATCTATTTTTAGCTGGTGAATAAGTGAATCAATAGAATCAAATTTGTGTTCATCACGTAAAAAATAAATTAATTCTACAGTTAAAGATTGATGATATAAATCTTTATTAAAATCAAAAAAATGAACTTCAATAGTTTGGTGTTTACCATCTAAAGTAGGCCTATTGCCAATATTCATCATACCATAAATAGTTTCATTATCTATTTCAGATTTTACTACATAAACACCTGTTTTAGGTATTAACTTATAAGATTCTTTAACATCAATATTTGCAGTTGGATACCCAATTTTACCCCCTAATTGTTTTCCATTAACTACAACACCATTGATCATAAAATTATAACCTAAGTAATTGTTGGCAGTTTTTAAATTTCCAGCATGCAAAGCACGTCTAATTTTGGTAGAACTTACAGAAACATCATCTATGTCTTGAGCAGGTATTTCTTCAACTGTAAAATCGTAAAGTTGACTGTACTCTGTTAATTGTTTAATATTACCTTCTCTGTTTTTTCCAAAATGATGATCGTAACCAATAATTAATTTTGAAATATTAAGTTGGTTTACTAAAAAATCTCGAACAAACTCTAGTGCTGTTGTTCTAGAAAATTCTTTGCTAAAAGGATGAATAATTAAATAATCTAATCCTGTTTTTTCAAGAAGTTTTGCGCGTTCTTCAATAGTATTTATTAATTCTATTGATGCTTCTTTTTGTAAAACCATTCTTGGATGTGGAAAAAAAGTGAGTACTACAGATTTCTTTCCTTCTTTCTTAGCTTCTAAAACTAATTTTTCGATAATTTTTTGATGACCAAAATGTACACCATCAAAAGTACCAATAGTAACAAAGGTTTTTTCTTGTGAAGTAAAGTTAAAAATGTTATTTACAGTTTGCAAAACATTAGAATAATTGGTTTACAAAGGTACAATAAGTACATTGTAAAAAGTAGTTTTTATTAGCGTTTTAATATGTATATATGGCAAAATATGTTAATAAATATTGTTAACCCTACAATTTTATTGAGGAATTATTCAGAAATTCAAAAAAAATTGTATTTTGCATCTTAGTTAACAAATTAATTCAAATTATGATAAAAAAGACTTTACTCTTTGCATTATTAATTCTTGGCAGTATAGCAATGGTAGCTCAAACAACTATCACTGGTACTGTTAAGGATGCAAAAACGGGAGAAACCCTTCCTGGAGCAAACATTAAAATTTCAGGAAAGGCTGTTGGTACAAATACAGATTTCGATGGGGAATTTACTTTGCAAACGTCAGATACGCCACCTTTTACCATAGAGATTTCTATGTTAGGGTATCAGACAGAAAAAGTAGAAATTACAAAAAACAAACAAAAAGTAGATGTTAGTCTTACAGAAAATGAAACTGCATTAGACGAAATCGTGGTTTCTGCTTCTAGAACTCCAGAACGTATTATGGAGTCTCCTGTTACTGTGGAAAGGATGGATATTAGAGCCATTAAAAACACATCTTCGCCTTCTTTCTATGATGGGTTAGAAAATCTAAAAGGGGTAGACATCAACACAAACAGTTTAACATTTAAATCTGTAAACACTCGTGGTTTTGCAACTTTTGCAAACACTCGTTTTATGCAGTTAGTAGATGGTATGGACAATTCATCACCAGCATTAAATTTTGCTTTAGGTAACCTTTTAGGTATGTCTGAGCTAGATGTAAAAACGGTTGAATTATTACCTGGAGCATCATCAGCTCTTTATGGAGCAAATGCTTTTAACGGTATTATGTTTATGACAAGTAGAAATCCTTTTGATGATCAAGGAATTAGCGTTTCTTTAAAGACAGGTTTAACAAGTCAGGACGCTGCTGGAGATAATGAGTTTTACGATTTTAATATTCGTATGGCGTATAAATTTTCTGAAAAATTCGCTGCAAAAGCTACGTTATCTTATTTAAAAGGTACAGAATGGTTTGCAACAGATTACAGAAACACATTAAATGGACAATATGTTGCAGGTGATAGAAATTCTGATAGAAACTATGATGGTTTAAATGTTTATGGAGATGAGGTTTCTACAAACATTAGAGGTGTTGCACAAACATTAGAGCAATTAGGTTTAGCTCCTGCAGGTTCATCAGCATTAGTACCAAGTGAAGACATAAGTAGAACTGGTTATGATGAAAGAGATTTAATGAACTACAATGCTAGAAGCATGAAGTTTGGAGCGTCTTTAAACTATAGACCTTATGGAGATGATAGATTAGAAGTAATTTGGAATTCTAAATTTGGTGTAGGTAATACTATTTATCAAGGTTTAAATAGATACAACATCAGAAACTTCTTTATGGAGCAACACAAATTAGAGTTTAGAGGTAAGAACTTTTTTGTTAGAGGTTATTTAACTAACGAAGATGCAGGTGATTCTTTTGACACTCGATTTGCAGCAATTAATATTAACAGAGAGTGGAAAGATGATAACACATGGTTTGGAGAGTATGTTGGTGCTTATATTGGAGCAACTCTTGGAGGTTTAACTTCAGATCAAGCTCATGCATTAGCAAGACAACAAGCAGAGTCAGGTAGATTTTTACCAGGAACTCCAGAATTTCAAGCAGCTTTTGATAAAGTTACAAATGATCCAGATTTAATTACAGGATCTAAATTTCAAGATAATACAAAATTATATCATGTAGATGCAAATTACAATTTTCAAGATATGATTGATTGGGCAGAGTTTCAAGTAGGTGCTTCTTACAGATTATATTCATTAAATTCTAATGGAAGTATTTTTACAGATTACGATGGGCCAATTGATTATGATGAGTATGGTGTTTACACACAAATGCAAAAGAAGTTTTTAGAAGACGATCGTTTAAAGTTAACAGCTTCTTTACGTTATGATAAAGCTCAAAACTTTGATGGTAACTTCTCTCCAAGAGTTTCTTTAGCATATGCTGCAGGAGAAGATAAAAACCAAAACTTTAGAGCGTCTTTTCAAACAGGTTTCAGAAACCCAACTACACAAGATCAATACATTGGGTTAAATGCAGGTAGAGCTTTCTTAGTAGGTTCTGCTCCAGATAACTTAGATAGATATACAACTCCAGCATTAACATTAAGTGGAGCTGGTGCTACAATAGCAGGTACACCTTCTGTAACACTTACAGGACGTGCAGCTTATGAAAATGCATTTTCAGCAAGTTCAGTTGTACAAGGAGCACCAACTGCAGCAAATGTTGAGTTAGTTAAACCAGAAAAAGTAACTGCTTATGAGGTAGGATATAGAGGAATAGTTGGTGGTAACGAAAATAGAGTTACTGTAGATATGAGTGTTTACTATAATAGTTATGAAGACTTTATTTCTAATAACAACGTATTAGTTCCTTTTTATGGTACAGTTGGTGACAACTCATTATCATTAGCAGCTTTAGCTAATGGAGATTTTACAGCCTTTTCTACATATACTAACTCTTCTGCAGATATTAGCTCTTATGGAGGTAGTATTGGTTTAAATACAAGAATTTTTGATGGATTTAATGTAGGGTTAAACTATACATTTGCTAAGTTTGATTTTGATCAATCAACAGATCCAGATTTCCAAGCTGCATTTAACACTCCAGAGCACAAGGTTAAATTTCAATTTGGTAAAACAGATTTATTTGAAAACTTTGGTTTTAACATAAATGTAAGATGGCAAGATGAGTATTTATGGGAATCAACATTCCATAATGCTGTAATTGACTCAAGAACAATATTAGACGCACAAGTTAATTATACAATTCCAAAGTGGAAGTCTGTAATTAAACTTGGAGGATCTAACTTAACAGGTCAAGAATATTTAAGTGCACCTGGTGTTGGAGCAATAGGGTCTCAGTACTACTTATCTTGGACAATTAACAATTAATAAAAATTACAATATTTTATGAAAAATTATAAATATATAGGATTATTTCTACTCTCATTAGGGATTGCATCTTGTGATGTAAATAATGAACTAGAAGAAATTCCAGCGGTTGTAGAACAAGAGGTGGAATTAAATACAAATGGTTTAGACTTTTCTAGCTATGTTTCTATAGGAGCTTCTTTTACTGCAGGATTTACAGACAATGCACTATTTATTGCAGCACAACAAAACTCGTTTCCTAACATTTTAGCTTCTAAGTTTAAAACAACTTTTAATCAGCCTATGATGAATGATAACATAGGTGGATTATTGTTAGGGGGTAATGTTATTCAAGGACCAAGATTATTTTTTAATGGTTCTGCACCTGCAACTTTAAATGCAATGCCAACTACAGAAGTTACAAATTCTGTTTCAGGAAATCTAAATAACTTTGGTGTACCAGGAGCTAAAAGTTTTCACTTAGTAGCACCTGGTTATGGAAATGTACAGGGTGTTGCTTTAGGTTTAGCTAACCCTTACTTTGCAAGAATGGCTTCTAGTCCTAATGCTACTGTTTTAGGAGATGCTATGGCTCAAGCACCAACATTTTTTACCTTATCAGAAGTTGGTGGTAATGATGTTTTAGGCTATGCTTTATCTGGTGGTTCAGGTGTTGATCAAACAGGAAATTTAGATCCATCTACTTATGGTGGTTCAGATATTACTGATCCAAATGTTTTTGGACAAGTTTTATCTACTATGGTTAATACGTTAACTTCTGGAGGAGCTAAAGGTGTTGTTGGTAATGTACCATATATTACAAACTTAGCTCACTTTACAACAGTGCCTTATAACGCAGTTCCTTTAGATGCTGCTACAGCAGCACAATTAAATGGTGCTTTCGCAGCTTATAATGCAGGGTTACAACAAGTATTAGACTTAAAGAATGCAAACCTATTACCAGCAGCAGTATTACCTTTATTAACAAACTATGATCAAGCAGAGGTTGATCGTAGAAAAGTAAATTTTGTTGCAGGTCAGAATGCGGTTTTAATTTTAGATGAAAACTTATCTAATTTAACGCCAATTAATGCAGCTTTAACAAATATGAGACAAGCTACAGCAGATGATTTACTTGTATTACCTAGTTCTACATTTATTGGAACTACAGTTGGTGGAAATCCTCAGTTAATAAATGGAGTTTCTGTTCCTTTAGGTGATAGATGGGTTTTAACACCACAAGAACAAGCTGCAATTAAAACGGCTACAGATTCTTATAATGCTACAATTAAGGCAATTACTGATGCAAATCCAAATGTTGCTTTAGTAGATTTAAAATCTGTATTAGAAGAAGCTTCTACAGGTATCGTTTTTGATAATTATACATTAACAACTAATTTAGTGGTTGGTGGTTTAGTAAGTTTAGATGGAGTACATCTAACAGCTAGAGGTTATGCATTAATGGCTAACAAAATTTTAGCTGCTATGGATGTAAAGTTTGGAACTAACTTTACACAAGCTACAGGAGGTTTAGCTGTTGCAGGTGAATACCCAACAAATTATTCTCCTACTTTAAGATAAGTAAAGAATTAATAAATATTAAAAAAGGTTGAGCATTTGCTCAACCTTTTTTTAGTTTAAATAACTTATTAAAATCTTAAAAAGTGTTTATAATTCTTTAGGTGGATATTAGTGATCAAACTCAGAGGATTTATAGCTATTTTCTGCCTTATTTATTTTAAAATAAGCGATCATAGCACCATCAGTAAATCTTTTTGTTGTAGGCACTTCTATATCGTTTATAGATTTAAGATTAATATTGTTAATCTCATTTGTTAATTGCCTAACCTGTTCTTTAGTTAAAACAATTGTTTTAGAATCATTATAGGATTTAAAAGAGAGTAGATTCCCTTCAACTAAAATCTCATACAAAGCGCCTCTTGTTTGAGCTTTATACTCTATTCTGTAATTGTTTTTCATTACTTTTTGTTGTGATGCACAGTTAAAAAAAGAAAAACTTAGTAATATAATAAGATGTTTCATAGTGTTTAGT
>Ga0228670_1000784_pt1 | contig 16313 bp, 28 predicted proteins | sample 85DmetaG_FD_182785 | JGI IMG/M metagenome (GOLD analysis project Ga0228670, IMG submission 182785) | Seawater microbial communities from Monterey Bay, California, United States - 85D | ecosystem: Environmental > Aquatic > Marine > Coastal | place: USA: California | collected 2016-10-13
ATTGCAGAGGTTTGAACAACTGGGGAGCCAGTAGAAAAACTGTTAGCTCCAATAAAGTTCTCGTTTATGATAGGTTCACTGGCTTGCGTGAGAATTAAGCCACTGTCTTCCTGTAAAATCCTGCTGGTCATATTAAATAACCTTATTATGCAGGATCAGGGATACCGATAGTAAACGATCCTAATGAAAAGGTATTGCCAGAGGCAACTACTTGACTTGCCGTAAGAGAACCTGTGGCTAGAAGACGGGAGTTAACTGTGTCAACCACTGCATAATGAGTGGCTGTACCGTTACCTGTAACTGAGGCATCAGCTATGGAAGCTACAACTACCTCACGACCACCACCAGACCTGTCTGAGGGGGCAGCAATGGAAATGGAAGATGAGTTACCTAAAGTAGATGTGGAGGTAGCATCAGTATAGCTTGTAGCTTCCTGAGAGGTAATGTCCAAGCGGTTAGCTTCAGTGTCTAATACTGAAAGTCCATTGTCGAAGACTCTGTTGTTTAAAGTTGCCATTATGCTTCTTCCTCATCTGTAGTAGAACGACCAACTTCAGGGTCATACTCCAAGTCAGCTATGTCCATAAGGTCTTTAACAACCTCTGGGTGCGAGGACACATCAATGTTAGCGCCATTGAGGTTACGCAAGAACGCAGCAACTTCACGCAAGTCATGTGGAGCAACATCGCCAGCTTCGATAGTTGGCATCAGGTCATAATTCAGACCGTTCAACTGCCAAAGACGCTCGACCAACTGTTTGTTGAGAACATCAACGATTGCTTGGATGTAACTCTCAAGCGCACGGAGGAACAGGTCTGTCTTCGACTTGGAGAGAGCATATGAACCCCCAGAGGAACCAAGCAGAAGAAACTCAGAAAGTACAGAACGAGCAATGTCATGCTGGTAACGACTAACGATTGGATTGATGTCAATGTTGCGTTTACCATTGGATGCCATAAGCTCAATGTCAACTAATCTTGTGGAGGAAGGCGCTCCATCTTTATCGGGGTAGGTGTCGGATGGCAGTATAATGTAACCTTGCTCGTTGAATTTAACGTCTCGTAAGATTTGCTGCAAGTTGTTGACGAAGCCTGACTGCGCCACAGAAGCATCCCCAGAAAGATATTCAGCAGGAATACGGGCAACAGGAATACCAGCAAGCTCACGTTCCACTGCAATAGCTTCAATTGACTGTAGATTATTAAGATACTCGTAAGAAGTATAAGCGTTACGAAGGATAGAACGGCCACTTGGATCACCATTTATTGAGGTAGTGCGGTAATACAAGGACTTATTAAGTGGGATATAGTTCTTACTTGCCATAAGCCCGACTGATTGCTCAATACCTAGAACATCACCAGTCTTTTGATCTACGTCAAACTTATTTATAGTCCAAGGCGCACGGGCAGCAATCTTGCGTACACCAATACGTCCGTCTGTATATTTAGAATGTTTCTTGTCAGAACGCTCGTTAGGGCCAACACGTCTCTTGTAGATAACCTCAAACCAACCGAAGCCATACGACAGAAACGACAAGGCTTCAGCAATGTGGTCATCTAGTGTATGATCCATGTCATCAAGAACGCTCTTAACGAAGTCAGCTTCCGCTTTAGCTGCATCACTCTCGTCAACTGGGTTAACATGAAGGTCAACATCACGAAGGATTTGCTCAACAGAATACATAACAGCACCAACGGTACTATCATTGTCACGCATCTCACGATACTTGCGAATGGCTTTCTTGCCACGCAGTTCAGGGAGAAACTCATCAGCACGGATTTGACCGTTATGTGTGTTATCACCAGCTACACCAAGGGTTGCCTTAGCTTTGGCTTCTGAGAGCTTCTTAACCATGAGATAGGTTCCATTATTATTTCTGTGAAAGTCCCTTAGCACTTGAGTAAGCGAGGGTCAGTTTGGGTTTCGCATATCCGTTAAGTGAGAGGTCTGTAATTGCCCATACACAGGCATCAAGTCTATCTGGGGAACCAATCGACCCTAGTGGTTCCCATGTTCTCATTTGTGTTTCTAATTCGTTCAACGAAGACCCATCAGGGGGATTAGCTACATGCTTTACCAACCCACGTTCATACAATGCTGATACAGGTTCAGCCCTAGCAAACTTACCACGAGAAGCTCTAACAGCTTTGTATGGTACACTAGGGTCTTCTCCGTGAATAGTCTGTTTGACCATATCACCACCTTGGTTAACCTCCGCTACAATACGGTCAGCTTCATATTGGTGATATAGTTGAATAGCTTTAGCTGCCCAACCCTGTGGTGATAACCTATCGGTATAATCTCCGAGGACATAAGCGATACCGTTAATGTCAATACCTGCGACAATAATACCCGTCATGTCACTCTCAGCGTTAGAGGTAACAGCGGGATCAAGTGCAACGACAATACGGGAAAGGTCTGGGACTGCCTCATGTTTAACTGAACAGTCATCTAGCATAACTGTAGTCCACAAGGCTCCTTGAGCTTCTTCTAGGACTTCAGCATAAAGCTCTTGTCTACCTAGTCTAGTCCCTTCGTATTGCTCTTTAACAGCAGTGAGGTATGTTGTAGCTAGGTTGGCTGAGTTATCAAAGGTACTACCAGAGGTAACTACAGTCTTAGGGTCTTTGAGTATCTGACGAATAAGTTTAGTTGGCTTAGGGGTAGTCGTAACCATAATCCTTGGGTGTCTACCCAGACGCATACAAAACTGTAGCATCTGCCAAGTGTCCATGTCCTTGTTCCAAGCAGCAGTCTCATCACACCATGCTAACTCAAACTGTGGACCACGGAGACGCTCAGGTTCCTCAGCGGAGAAGAACTGTACTTGCGCTCCATTCTCCCATGTAAGTGTACGCTTAGTTGGAGACCACTCAGGGAACCCCATCTTCTTACCTTTGTAAGTTCTATCGTTCTTCCAGCATACCGATAGGAAACCAGATTCACCTTTGACCATAACCCGTTCAATATCTGAGTTAGTAGAAGCTACAGCAGCTATACGCTTGACACCACGTTTAACATTCTCTCGTACCCACTCTACACCAGAACGAGTTTTACCAAATCCACGACCTGCATTAATAAACCAAACATTCCAATCGGGATCGTTAGGCTCAAGCTGGTTATCCCTCGCCCAAAACATCCAGTCATGCTTAAGTTCCTCAGTCTTGAGTGGCCCTAGTTGATCGAAGATGTCCTTAACTTTACTCTGAGGTAATCCTCTAAGAGCATCGGCAGTTATCATTCTCGCAGGTACAGGTTGTTTCTTCTTCGGGGGCATCTGTGTTGTATCCAAGTAACGACATAAGTGTAGCAGTAGCACTCTCGTCTAGTTCAGGGTCAGTCTCTTGCTCAACTTCAATGTTAGTCTGTGTTGGACTCCAGCCACCTTTAGATCGTAGGAATAACTCTTGTGATTTGAAGTCACCATCTAAGGCTTGGTCTATGACCTTCTTACCGACAGCACCATTGATCTTCGCTCGTTCCATCTCAATGAACGACCCATAGATTTTGTACATAGTGGATAAAGACTTTGGGGCATCCTGTAGGTGTTGCATTGAGGCAATCATTTGACGAATACCAATGCCACCTTGGATACAGTCCAAGATGTGCTTCTCTACTAATTTACTGTAGGGTAGTGCTGCGATCATAACGATAGTCTCCGCCCTACGGGCTATTAACGACAAGATTAGGGTAACTTAAGTGGGTAGTCGATATTACCACCTACTGTCAATCGGCAAGAACCTTGCAACGTAAGTTATATCTATGGGAACATACTTCTTGGTTTAACTAGTAGGGGTAATTCTTGAGGGGAGTAACTATAGTTATGACTTACGTTATATAGCTTAGTAGTATAAATCGTAGTGGTAATAATTTACGTTAAAACTTAAGTTACTCTCTCTCTCATATTACTATAGGGATATATTTCAGAATATTATTCACTTTATTTTCACTTTTTGTCAACTATTTTACAATCGATTGTTTTACAACAAAAGTATTTTCTGTTTTTTGTCGTATTTTCGTGAGTAATGTTACCGTTTTGTAACAATTTGTGATGACGTAAGCGGATTTCCGCCGATATATACCTTCGTGGGTACTCCAGATATAACGCCCGTTTGAACGTGGTGGGTAGGGCAAAAGTAATTTTTGGTTTTGGATTCATGTGTGGTTAACGCCCCATCGAGCATGATTCGCCCGTAATGTCAAGGGTCCCAAGCAAAAATGTGATCAAATGTTACAAAAACGTGCAAAACTGTAATAAAACGTGAGTAAACAAAAGAAAAACTTGACAGAGGATAAGGGCTGCGCCCACATCTCGCAAGTGATTCGCCAGTCTGAAACTGCGCCTCATTAACTGAACGCCCGTTCAATTCCATGGGTTAAACGATTGACAAAAAGACAAAAGCCCCACAAAAGCGGGGCCAATGTTAAAGCGTGGGATGTACCTTAGAAAACGTGCGGCTCTATCTCGAATTGATAGCGGGAGTCGTGCCGCCGTTCCAATACCGCTAGTTTATCGAGTGCCTCAGATTTACTAGAGGTTGCATAGTAGTGTTGGCGCTTGCCACAAGCGATAATATAGACTCGCCACTCCATTATATGAATCCCGCTAATACAAAGGCGCTCTTTACCGTGTTAGTGTCGCAGCACTCGCACCAGCCCTTGCTCATGTCCGGTTCCATGTCGGTTGTATAATCACACTCGGGATTCATACATATGGCGGGGACGCTATCCACCAGCCCTATAGATTCAAACATATCCATAGGACTAGCGTGGCCCTCATATTCTGCTAACAGATTCAATTTATCGTTAATCATTATTCATCTCCCCAATCTTTAAAGTTACCCGCTGACTCGTTGTCATAATAGCCTAAGTAATATTCCTTCACTTGTGACAATGTCATCTCGCCTTTCTCCACACAATATCCCTTGTAAGTACCATTGGGCCAGTAGTGGGGAGACAATGGGCGGCCATAGTATGAGTCAGCCGCGCCTCTATCGTATGGGCTACCATGTTTCCTTGTGTCGCTATTCATTGGACTAATTCCTTTGCTTTACGTTTACTTGCGCCATGCGCCACGATTGCCACGGATTTTGCTTTCACGCTATTGCCGCCGCATAACTTACATGCAGCACAAGTGGCACGATTGCCCGCCTCATCACTAGCAGGACACAAGACCTCTTTGCCTTTGATAATCTGGGCAAGGTCACTGATAACGCGAAACGTGCGTTCGCCCTTGTCCCATGCGCTATGGGCTTGTGCGGCATTGTCGGCGCTTGTCATGATCTTATGAGGCATAGGATTGATAGGGTTATGCGTATATGCGGTAACATAATCAGACTTGGCAATGAGCGACTCCCATATGTATTCTGGAACGGCGGCTGGGTCGCCATAACTACCCAAACGAACGCCGCGCTTGTTACCTATTGCAGCAATGGCATAGTGGCCGTTGGCGGTATCGTATGCGCCGCGCTTGTAGGCTTTATAGACGCCATTGGGTGCAAACAATAGATTGACATAACAAGTCCGGTCTTTTGCCCATCCCGTTTCCTTGTCGCTGGGCTTTCCCTTGTGGGGGCAATCGCCACAAATAGCGGTATCTGCGCCAGTCCGACTCGCGGTAATTGGATCAATGTCAGAACGTAGAATCCACGTTTGCACCATGTCGCCTGTTTTGCGATTGCCAGACTTTACTTGTGCGATTGCGACGATTGGCGACCCGTCAATTAGGCTAGGGCCGTCATAAATGATAAATGAGCGATTCATATTAGTTTCCCCCAAATGTAAAGTTATAGCCGCCGATATTAGGGATAAAGATTCCAATATCGTTTTGATAGGCGTAGCCATATTTTGCGAAGACATAGGCAATAAGCGCAACCGATAAAACGGCGTTTAATTGAAATATGCGCTTTGCAATATGGTTTAGGCGTTGAGTCTTGCGGCGTTTAGCTAGTATTGGGCGGCGGTTATATATGCGAGTTGTCATTTTGTCGGTTCCTTTTATCGGGGTTGGGGTTGGTTGGTTTAGTCGTTGTTGTGCAGGTAATGATCCAAGGCATTAAGAACAGGATTCTTAAGCTCACTTTCCACAAGAGCTTTGCAATGGTTAAAGTCTCTTGATTCATAGCCTAGAGTCTCGCGCAAGTGTGTCAAAACAAGCTGCGAAACTTCAAAAGCTAATTTGTCAATTTTTTGGTCGTATTCTTTGGGCGTTAAATTAGGCATTGTTTAGATTCCTTGTGTCAGTGTTTCGATAAGGAATCATTATGGGATAAACCGGGCGCTTGCAAGCAATATCATATAGAAAAAGAAATTATTGTCGCATTTAGGGGCTTGACTCGCGTAGAGCGCGGGGAATCACTTTTATGGGTCAGAGTGACCGAGATTCAAAACGTGCTTAAAACGGGCTTATATTGAGTTTCAGACCCTATGGACTCTATTGCCGAATCGCTGTAAATAATGGGGGATGCCTAATCAAAACTTAGCTATGCGTTTTTTGCATACCTATGTCAATTTTTGCATACCTCATCAGCCATGACGTTAGCGCATATCTATGTCAATTTTTGCATACCTCAGAAGCTGGGGGAACGAATCATGAACAAAAAACTTAAAGGAATATGAAAGAGTCAATAGTATTTTTCCGCTTGACAGATTCGTTGCAAAAATGTCACGTTGCAAGAATGTCACGTTGTAAAAATACCACAGTCGATTGTATGCCAAAGTATACGCAAGTATACAATTGTATACCATCGTATACGTTAATCGCATACCATCGCATACCATCGTATACGTTAGCATACCGTCGTATACCATCGCATACCATTGTATACATATGCAAGTATTCATATATAAGCATATTTACATATAAACATATATTGATATTCGAATATAAGAATATGTGGATATACGAATGTACCCCCACCGGTGGAAAATGACCGTACCCCCTCCAGTGGAAAATGACCCCACCAGTGGAAAATGAGAGTCACCCCACCAGTGGAAATAATTCTGTTGACCCCACCGAGGGAATTATGTAAGGTGATTCTAAATTACCCCGGCAGTGGAAATAAGGAGAAGACAAATGGAAAATATCTTAGCAGAGCTTAAGGCAATCATGCAAGACGCACATGAAGCGTCAGCCCGTGCAGGTGAATATAAGATGGACATTGATCGTGGCATAAACGTGAACCACACACCTGAGTATGACACCTCTGTCACCAAGCAAGACAAGATCAACAGCCTGTTCGAGTATCTCACTGACGCAAAGCATGACATGGATCGTGTGCAAGAGAGCCTGAAAGACATCCACAATAAACTTGACGATCTTCTTGAGTTAGTGGAGTATGAGAATATAGCAAAGGAGATTCGCTAATGGAAGTTCGTGAGACATACTATGAAGTTTACCTTGACGGAACCTTGTACCACGAGGGGACATTAGAAAGTTGCACAGAATATGCACTACATGCCCTTGACGATGATTGTGCTGAGGTCTATAAGGTAACTGTAACAGAAGAGAAGGTGGCAGTATAATGGCAAAAGTAAACGGACTGTTCCAAGATGCAGAAGAGGAAGCGTTTGATCGTTACACTCACATCATGGTCGATGCTGACGTTGAGATGATGTACCACTGTGGTGAGGTAGCATCGTTCAGGATTGAGAATATCCCATGCTTATGGACGTGGGATGAAACCTCCAGAGAGGCCGCTGAGTATTGGGCCGTATGGGATTACGTTGGAGCTAACTTTACATTCGACTGGATGTCGATTAAATCGTGGTCAGGATCACCACTTAAAAACAAGGAAGACGCATGACACATTTCGCAATATCAACAGAAGTAAATGGCATCTTGATGCAGCTAAAGTTACCCTTGATGTCCAAGGCACAAGCTGATAAACATGCAAGTACACTAAGATCACTAACTGATTCGCCCATATATGTAATCAACACTAAAGCGGAGTAAATCACATGACCATGAACAAAACAACAGTAAGAGACATCGTGAAGGCCCGTGGCACTAAGTTCGCCACAGTTAAGTTCATCAAGAAGGATGGAACTGAGCGTACCGTAAACGGTCTCTTCCGTCCAGCGTCACACATCATTGGCAATGCCAAGGGTCGTGTCATCAGTGAGACCATGAAGGCTAACGGGTATGTGCCTATCTATTCTGTCGCTGAGAGTAGCTGGAAGTGCTTCCATGAAGATGCAGTTGTAGAGATCGTATGACACCCCTCATGTGTCTAGCAGCGGCGGTATTCTTTGAAAGCCGTAGTGAACCTCTGGAAGGACAGAGGGCCGTTGCTAATGTCGTAATGACTAGGGTAGAATCACCCCGTTGGCCCGACGAAATCTGTGCCGTTGTCTTCCAACACAAACAGTTCTCGTTCACCCACGATGGAAAATCTGATGACTACCGTAAGTACAACAGCAACGTCTTCGACAGGCAAGCCATTGATATAGCTGAGACTATAGCTAAGTCAGTGCTAAAAGGTGATCGCATAGGCTTGACTTCTACCCACTATCATACTACCTATGTGTCACCATATTGGGCCAAAAGTTACCACCGAGATGGTCGCATTGGCACACACGTTTTTTACACAGCACCCGAAGGGAAATGAGAATGTTTAACATGACACTTGAGCAACACTTGGAAGAGATGGGTATCCGTCCCAAGTCAATCATCCGTGAGCTAGAGGATATAGTTGATACACGGCTGGAGTATTTAGCGAAGGGTTACTTCAATGACCCCCGCAATGGAAATAATGAGGTGCCGTTCTAATGATTGAAGTTACATATATTGACCACATGGGTAATGACTTATCTGTCGTTAACGCAGCACGGGTATCCTTTGGTAAGACCAGCGAAATGGAGGATGATGCGTGGGGTCCACCCAAGCTCAAAGATAAAGATGCAAAGCTGATCCGTTACCTTGCCAAGCACAAGCACATCAGTCCATTCGGTCACTGCTTCGCCAGCTTCCACATCAAGGCTCCGATCTTTGTAGCACGTCAACTTGTGAAGCATAAGTTCTTACGTTGGAACGAGATCAGCCGTAGGTACGTTGACGAGGAACCTGAGTTCTATGTACCTGATGCGTGGCGTGGGCGTAGTGCTGACAAGAAGCAAGGGTCTGAGGGTATCGTTCATACCGATTCTGAACCTGAGTTTGTAAATCACACAGCCTTACGGGTGTATAAAGAGATGTTAGAGGAGGGTGTAGCACCAGAGCAAGCCCGTATGGTACTACCACAGTCCACCATGACTGAGTGGTATTGGAGCGGATCACTTGATGCCTTTGCTGATATGTGTCGCCTACGGTGTAAGTCTGACACACAACTAGAAACACGAATGGTAGCTAATGGCATCAGTAATAAGATGCTTGAGTTGTTCCCTGTATCATGGTGGGAGCTGAAAGATGAGTGAGTATATAAATGAACCCGTCAAGATAACTGACATAACAGAGCATGAGGATGGTAGTGCTACACTACAGGTAGAGTGTGACCCAAAGACATTCGCTGCTATCTTTAACGTAGGCTTTGTGTCGTTGATTAAAGCTGGATTGTACTGGGAGACAGATAATGACTGACCAGTGGGAGAGAGATAGCTGGGATTACTGTAGTGGTAGATATATCAGACCTATGACTGAGGAAGAACGTAAGGCATCTAAGGATCGTGATAAGGTTAACAAGTGGCGCAAGTGTGTCAGTTGTGGCAATGCAAGTAGAGGCACATGGTGTAGCTTCTGTCTGGAGGAAGAATGATTAAAAGTGAATGGAAGAGACTTGTGAAAGAGCATGAAGACTTTAAGGAGAGCGTAATGGCAGAACATACAGCAGACATCGTGAATGAACCTAAGCACTACGCACGATGGGTCATTGAGCCTATCACATACATCATGCGTAATGGCTTTGAGTTCTGGCGTGGGAATATCATTAAGTATGCCAGTCGTGCAGGATACAAGATGTACGAGGGTATGGACGAAGTACAGAGCGAGATCACAGACCTTGAGAAGGTCATACGCTATGCACAGATGCGTATCAATCAACTGGAGGGTAAAGACAAGCTATGACCAAAGAAGAGATAAAGCAACTTATTAGGGCGTTAGAGAAGTCTGAGGATGTAACAGTTGAGGAAGCTGTGTATCTGATCCGAAAGAGACAACGAGAGCTAGAAAACTTGGAGGTAGAGTATGAGCTTAACTGGGCATGAGATACTAGAGATGTGTGAGCGTGTGGCAAACAGGTTTAACTCACCGTCACACCGTGATGACATAGTGCAAGAGGGTGTACTCAAGTGTTACGAGATATTAGCTGACGATGATGACGTGCATCCAGCACATTTATACAGGGAAGCTAAGAGACGTATGCACGATTACATAAACATTGATGTGTTACCTGTTGCAGTACCAGCACACAATATAACCCGTAGACTTACCCGTGATATAAACGACAAAGCCAAAGGTGATATGTCTGAAACTGGACATAAGTGGCTAAAAGTTATTTTGTCGTCAACATCTGGTCAATACAGTGAGGAATACGGAGCTTCAAGCAGAGAGCATGTCTCTAGGTATGAAGCTAAAGAGCTTGCAAGTTATGTCATAAAGATTGCCCGTGAAAAATTAACGAGAGAAGAACTGGAGGTTATCGAAATGAGGTATTTTGGTGATATGACACAAGATGATGTTGCTAGAGTTACTGGAAACAACCAGACTTGGGTATTTCGTAGGGAGGAATCAGCTCTACGAAAGTTAAGAAAGTTCGTACTGTAACAATTCGTGATGAATAATATCTCAAGATATATCCCTATAAGTAAGTGTAGGGGTTACTTAAGTTACTAACTATAGTTATTTACTCTAGTAGTTATATAACATTAGTTATAACTATAGTTACTAGAACTTGTCGTTAAATAAGGAGGGCCGTATGTCCGAACATGGATCAAAACCTTGCCCGTATCCGTCATGTGGTTCTTCTGACGCCTTTAGTTGGAACACTGATGGATTTGGTAAGTGTCACTCTTGTGACAGAGGATACCCATCAAAAGAACGAATGTTTGATTGGGCTAAAGACAGATACCCCGTCAGTGGAAATAAGGATTATGATATGAATGTAACAAACTTTACCCCGAAGCGTATAGAAGACGTTGGTGAGGGTAGCTACACAAACATGCGTGGCATCAACAGTAAGACGATGGAGGACTTCGGTGTTCTAACGTATGGTGATCGTCAGGAGTATGTGTACCCCAGCGGGGGAATTAAGGTTCGTAAGCTAGACGAGAAGGGCTTCTACGCTAAGTCTGGTTTCAAGGGTGATGAACTATTCGGTATGAACTTCTTTACCGCAGGTAGTTCTAAGATGGTTACGATCACTGAGGGTGAACTAGACGCTCTCTCAGTGGCACAAATACTAAAGAGTGGGTACACTAACCCTGTTGTGTCGTTACCCTCTGCTACGCCCTCTAAGAAGCTATGGGAGAACTGTGCGGATTGGCTAGGTAGTTTCGAGAAGATCATCTTGTCGGTTGATAATGATGACGCTGGTAATGCTCTTGCTGACCGTATAGCAAAGCTGTTCCCCAACAAAGTCTATCGTGTTGACCATCGACCATACAAAGATGCTAACGAGTTTCTACAGGCTGGTAAAGCTGCTGACTTCAAGAGTGCATGGTGGAACGCCCGTAAGTTCACACCTGAGAATGTGATGAACAGCACACAGGACTTCTTGTCGTTGTACAAGGATACACCTGAGCATCAGTATGTACCTACAGGAATCCAAGCACTAGACGATAAGATACTTGGTCTCATGCAGGGTCACTTCACGGTAATCAAAGCACCCACAGGTATCGGCAAGACGGAGATCATGCGGTTCCTTGAGTACAATATGTTACAGCGTGAGGTTCCTATCGCTGCATGGCACTTGGAGGAAACCAAGCTACGATCCTTGTTAGGTCTTGTGTCTTACCAGTGTAATGACAATCTGACACGCAGGGACTTGATCGAAGAGAAGGGCGCAGAGGATCAGGTGATTAAAGCCATTGGTGATCTAACGAAGGATGAGAACTTCTATCAGTTCTACCTTAGTGATGGACAAGGTGCTGAAGACCTGATCGACCAGATACGTTACTTCGCTGTAGCCTGTGGTGTTAAGTTTGTATTCTTTGAGCCTATCCAAGATGTGCTTGTGGGTTCATCAGATGAGAGCAAAGAGCAAATGCTGGCTGATCTATCGGTACGACTATCGAAGCTGTCTGCTGAGTTAAACGTGGGTATCGTAACTATCGCCCACACTAACGATGATGGTCAGATGAAATACTGTCGTATGATCGGTCAACGTGCATCAGTCATCATTGATCTTAAGCGTGACAAAGAATCTGACGATTTACAGGAGCGTAACACAACGTATCTATCTATCGAAAAGAACCGACCTTGCTCAGAAGAAGGTAATGCAGGGATGATGCGGTTTAATACAGATACGTTTACATTAAGTGAGGTATAGCATGATTGAAGTTAAGATTACAGGTTTCCAAATAGACAAGGCGAAGGCTTTAGCTCAAGAGCTTGGACAATTAAACAACTCTATAACAAGGGGTCAAGGGAACTTGGCTGGTTTTATAGGAGAGGTCATCGTTGCAGATATTACAGGTTCCTCTCACACCAACACTTACGACTATGACCTGATTCTGCCAAGTGGAAAAACTGTAGATGTAAAGACAAAGCGAACTAACTACCCACCTCAAGAAAACTATGATTGCAGTGTCGCAGAATTTAACACGAAACAGAGGTGCGACTATTATGCCTTCGTAAGGGTTAAGAACGACTTGTCTAAGGCTTGGATACTTGGCTTTTATGAAAAGCAACTGTATTTTCAAGACGCAAAGTTTCATAAGAAGGGTGAATACGATCCTGACAACGGATTTACCTTTAAGGCGAACTGTTACAACATTAAAATATCAGACTTGATGGGATGCCCATAATGACAACAGTATATGACATTGAAACAGACGGTCTATTAGATGAGTTGACCAAGATTCATGTCTTGTCTTATTCAGATGATGGTAAGACGGTACATCATACGCATGACTACGATGAAATGCGTGAGTTCTTTACTACACGCAAGGCACTTGTAGGTCACAATCATGTCCGCTTTGATATACCAGCGGTGGAAAAGGTTCTGGGCATTGAGGTAAAGGCTCGTTTGATCGACACTCTAGCGTTATCTTGGTATCTACACCATGATCGTATGAAGCATGGGCTTGAGGGCTACGGAGAGGACTATGGAGTGCCTAAGCCTGTAATCAAGGATTGGAACAGTCTAACGCCAGAAGACTATGCTCACAGGTGTGATGAGGATGTCAAGATCAACAATCGTCTATGGCGTGACTTAGACCTTAAACTCAACAAGCTGTACCAAGACCCAACTGAGAAGGATCGTCTGATCGACTATCTTACATTCAAGCTAGACTGCGCTAGGGAACAGGAAGCCCTACGGTGGAAATTGGATGTGGATAAAGCTCAAGCAGCCTACGATGAAATCATGGCACTCAAGGTAGAAAAGGTTGAGCAACTGGCAGATGCTATGCCACGCAAGACACTAACTCGTATGGCCTCACGACCAAAGGTCATGCACAAGAAAGACGGTAGCTTATCCTCTCATGGTGAGAAGTGGGTAGACCTGTGTAAGGAGTACAAACAACCAGAGACAACTATGCAGTTTGTCGTTAAGACAGGCGAAGAGCGTGGGAACCCTAACTCTAACGATCAGGTCAAGGACTGGCTCTATTCGTTAGGTTGGAAACCACGGACATATAAATTCCTAAGAGATAAGGTGACAGGTGATGAACGACAAATCGAACAAGTTAGAAAGAACGGGGAGCTATGCAGAAGTGTCAAAGAGCTTGCAGAGGTTGACCAAGCTGTTGATCTTCTCGACGGCCTTACTGTCCTTACTCACCGTGCTGGTATTCTTAAGAGCTTCCTAGAGTGCCACAAGGATGGTTGGCTAGAGGCTAGTGTCGCTGGTCTAACGAATACCTTTCGGTTCAAGCACTACCGACCACTGGTTAACCTACCGGGTGTAGACAAGCCATACGGTGATGTAATCCGTGGGTGTCTGACGTGTCCTGATGGTTACATTCTGTCTGGTGCTGACATGACATCACTGGAGGATACAACCAAACGGCACTACATGAAACCACTAGACCCTGACTACGTTGAGGCCATGAGCCGTGAAGGTTTTGATCCTCACTTAGACTTGGCTCTACACGCTGGTGTTATCACTCAAGATGACATCGACAAGCACAATTCTGGAGAGCGTTCACTAAAAGCCCTCCGTAAGAATTACAAGGTGGTTAACTATAGTGCTACATACGGTGTAGGAGCGCCTAAGCTGGCCCGTGAGACAGGCATGAGTAAGTCTGAAGCCAAGACCCTGCTAGAAGCCTTCTGGTCTCGTAACTGGGCCATTGAGAAGGTAGCAAGCACGTTGCGTGTCCGTGAGTTGTTCAACGGCATGTGGCTTAAGAACCCTGTGTCTGGATTTTGGCATAGCTTACGCAGCGACAAAGATCGTTTCAGTACGCTAAACCAAAGTACAGGGGTCTACTGTTTCGACAGTTGGGTTAAGGAATGTCGTGGCATGGGACTAGAGACTATCGGTCAGTTCCACGATGAGATTATCGTATTAACAAAAGAGGGAGACGAAGATAAGACGGAGAACATTATGCAGATGAGCATAAACAACGTAAATGACGCAATAAATCTTAACGTACCACTAGGGACAGACGTACAATTTGGGAAGACTTACGCTGATATTCACTAATGTAAAATAAAAGTAAAAATAGTGAATAAAATTCTCAAATATATCCCTATAGTATATTACCAGTGCTGCAAACCAGCAGCTTAAACAGAGGAAGACTAAGATGGCTAAACACACAATGGACATGGTTCTTGAGTACCCGAAGGTGTTTGAAGATAACCGAGACATGGGCGGAGATGGAAATAACGCTGCAAAGAAAGCTGCAAGGCATAACGGTCAGTACGTTGTTAACGCATACTTCACCAGCGAAGAGCAGATAGAGGAACTGCTTGAAGCTGGGATGCAACCTAAACCAATGGGCAACGACCGAGTAAAGGAGGGCAATAGTTTTGGGATTGGTAAGTTCGTTAAGTTAACACGGATGCACGATCACAAGATGATATTCAGTGATAAGAACGGGAAGGAGACTGAGGTAGACTTTGGTGGTTCGCCAAAGGTAGTCAACCTCACTAACGGGGTCGAGAACAAGACTTGGTGGTCGTTAGAAGAAGATGGAGCGTTAGGTAACGGTACACGGGCTAAAGTCCAATTCGAGACCTACTCCAAGGGCGCTGGGCTACGGCTGATTGCTCTTGGTATCACTGACCACGTTGCCTACGAAGGCGGTGGTTCAACCGAAGACGACGAACTATTTATGGTGGATTAAACATGCGGGTGAATATAGACTTTTACTACGACAAGGAAGAGGATGGCATCGAAGGTTCTTCAAGCGCATCACGAGATGGTGTCTTCGATCTCTACACAATGTCTCAGTTTCTAGCTGATGCTATGCGAGGCGCAGGTTACAGTTATGTAACTGACGTAGGGTTCGAGAAGGACGATGGTACAGTCACCTTCGGGGAGATGTAAGTGAGCAAAGGCAAAGTTCTAATCGACGGTGACATCATAGCCTATCGTGCAGCCTTTGCCACTCAAGACCTTACTGAAAGAGATGCGGAAGAGAAGGTTGATGACCTCATTGAGTACATCTTAGATCAGACCATTGATCTTCCCTTCCCGTCTCCAGAGGATTACGAAACGTACCTAACTGGCAAGACAAACTTTCGACATGACATTGCTAAATCCCACCCGTACAAGGGAAATAGGAGTGCATCAGAAAAGCCAGAACACTTAGGTGCGACACGAGAGCATATGGTTAATAACTGGGGTGCTGTCGTTAGTGTCAACGAAGAGGCTGATGATCTAATATCAAAGGGGGCGGCAGAAACAGGTTATAACTGTGTTGTTGCATCTGTTGATAAAGATATGCTACAGCTTCCTTGTTGGCACTTTAACTTCGTAAAAGGTGAGTGGACTAAGGTTGACGAGTGGTCAGGTATCAAGTTCTTCTATACGCAAATCCTAACGGGTGACGCTGCTGATAACATAAAGGGTCTACATCGTGTGGGGCCAAAGACATCAGAGAAGATGCTGGCACATTGTGAAACAGAAGAAGACCTCTGGGAAACGTGTGTTAAGGCTTACGATGGCGACACAGAGAGGGTGATAGAAAATGCGAGGTTACTATGGCTA
>Ga0228670_1000792_pt1 | contig 16107 bp, 21 predicted proteins | sample 85DmetaG_FD_182785 | JGI IMG/M metagenome (GOLD analysis project Ga0228670, IMG submission 182785) | Seawater microbial communities from Monterey Bay, California, United States - 85D | ecosystem: Environmental > Aquatic > Marine > Coastal | place: USA: California | collected 2016-10-13
CAAAACACTTGCTAGTTGCCCCCAAATTGTGCATGCAAACTGAAAAGGGCAAGCAGGTTGGATCATTCCACGAGAATTAAATAAATCCATCATCTGCCCAAAAAAAATGTCACCCCACATGTCGGAAGTTCCGAACAGTACCGAACAAAGTGTGTGTGATTGCATTAAGCACATAGATTTATATTTACCTAAATATAATGAATAAGAAAGATTATTCGCTTGTGCGATTCGAGAAATCAAAGAAACCTCAGAAGAAGTATGATGCCATACTCAAAAATAAAAAGACAAAAAAAATAGTTCGTGTGCCATTTGGAGGAAAACACAGCAATGGTGTCCCTTATCAGCAATACAAAGACTCAACGGGTTTGGGTTTATATTCGCATCTAAATCATAACGACAGGAAAAGGAGGGATGCATATCGCTCACGACATAAGCATGATAATTTACACTCATATAGCCCAGGGTATTTTGCTATGCGATATCTTTGGACTTGAATTATGAAATGTTGGTTCATCTGAATTATGGTATGAAGATAAGATAAGATAAGAGTATCAAAGAGTAAGTAATGACGAACTATCAGAATGGGAAGATTTATTCAATTAGAAGTAGGAGCAGACCTGATTTGATTTATATTGGAAGCACGACTCAATCTCTGAGTAGAAGGCTCAGTAAACATAAAGCGATGAGTAACCAATGCAGCAGTAGACAGATCATTGACGTGGGTGACGCTTATATTGAATTGATTGAAGAGTGCGAATGCGATAATAAAGATCAGTTGTTGCGTCGTGAGGGTCAGTTGATTCGTAGTATGGACTGTGTGAATAAGCGAATCGAGGGTAGAACTACGGCAGAATGGCGACAAGATAACAGGGAACAGATAGAAGCACAACAAAAGCAATATTATCAAGCAAATAAAGATAAAATAAGCAAATATAGAGAAGCAAATAAAGATAAAATATTAACACAACAAAAACAACATAAATCAATGAAAATTGAATGTGGATGTGGTTCAACTACAACTCGGGGTAATATTGCAAAACACAAGAAAACAGCCAAACACAAGATCTGGCAAGATATCCATGACTTCATTCACTCCTAACTGATTACTTACTGCTGTGTGAAATGCTTGGGGCTTTAATCCATACACCTATAATCATGCTCAAAAGCCCCGAATACAGAGCATCATGCTCACATGAAGTTGATCTAACTAGCATATAGATACTGAAACCCATAACTATTAACGATATGAATAACTGAGCAAAAAATAGCACAGCATGCTTGTTTAGTCTCAAACAACACGATGTCCAAACAATACCGTTATTTTTGTTGTTTTTTTCATTTGACACATTGATCTCGATCTCACCCCTTGCATCACGTGAGCAGGAATTCATAGTATATTACAACAATCATTTTTTTTTAAATTAAAAAGCATTTTTGTTGACAATTTGCTCATTGTAATGAAGATACCGATCAGATCCTTGACCTCCTCAACTGTCATTTCCGGATTCAATTCTAATATAGACCGTATCACATAGTCCCGCTTGACTTGCGGATCACCATATCGCGTTTCCGCAAGGTTCATAAACCTAATTATTTCTTCCTCAATCATTATAATTTACGGGAGATAATTAATATATTTCAGCACAATGAATTAAACAGACTATTTATATTTTTATGGAATAAAGCAGTAAATGCTATCACCGCTACTATCCGCAGATGCTGAATATCCAATGATGTTAGATCCTGTAGTACGTACCTTGTCATAATCGCCGGCTCCTGAGGTGTCCAAATACAGCGGAGTACCGAAAGGTAGAACTGTAGCATTCCCCGCCCCATAATTACTGGAGACCAGTGAAATATCCCACCCTGGATCAGTGGAGCTGCTGTCTGAGTAAAACGTAAACCTGATGTATCTAGCATTAATCGTTAACGGTTGCTGATCCCAGCCCAGAAGGATGGCTCTAGTCGTGTTTTCAGGTACGATGTATCCATTTGTCGATGATGTACTGTTCCAGGAGGCCCCACCAAACGAAGAAGACCAAGGAGGGGTAGATGTCGCTGATGTCTGAAGCCACGATACCGTAGCGTTTGTGAAGTTACTTCCATCACTCGAGGTCTGAATACCTAATCTATCGTACATCGAGGAGGCAGCGTGTTCAAATGTGAAACTGTTGAAAGTCAAAGTCCATGTGCCTCCAGCCTGGGCGTCGAATGTGATCTTGTAATTCTCATTACTCCCATAGTTATTATCATTCCCACTGTCCTTGAAGGTCCACGCCAATCCGACGGGGCTTGTGTTGTTTGTGGAACTGTCTAGTAGTTTGAGTGTAGGTGCTTCATAAGTAGTAACTCTACGGACATTACAGAAACCTTTAGTACAGACTTCGACGATATCACCCGCATTACAGGCATTCGTAGCAACGCCGACAATTTGCCACGCTGGGGTAGCAGAGGTGATGGTGGTGACTTTAATATCCGAGTCAATGTCTAGCGCTACGGGTTGACCTTCTAGGATGCTCACTTTAGCCGTGTAGTCCTCTACTATCCCTGATACAGTGCTGTTGGTCTTCGCCGTATCCCCCGATAGATTTGTGTGATTAACTACCATACCTGTATGTGTAGGATTAGCCAACACAACTTCATTGTCGATCACACCTGATGAGTGCCCCTGGCTGGCATGGGATAGTTTAATTGAACTATTTGTAGGGTGAGTTTCATCTACCGATAACTTCCATTTGTCTCCGAGATAGATTGTTTGCTGTGCGAAGTATCCAGTTTTGGCGTGGATTTCGTTCCATCTGTTTGTGTCAGTTCCCAGACTGTGTGTATCGTGGTCACTGGGTATGATATTGTTTGCATACACGTTTCCACAGTATACGTCTTTGCGTTGAGGTGGAGGTCCTTTTGTAAATTTGAAGTTACCAAAGGCACCCCAGAGATAGTTAGCACCCCAGGTAGAACCTGGATATATAGCACCAGTACCAGTACCGAATGCTACATACCTTGCATTGTAGTTCTGGATTACAGGGTCAGGGGTGATATTAGTTCCACCGTAACTATTCGGGGGGATGCCGGATAACGTGTATGTTGTGCCCACAGCTAGCGGGATAGACACTTCAAGTTCATAGTAATCTCCGACGATGTTAGAACTCAGAACATTGTAGCTTGTACTTCCACCTGACCCATTTAAACCTGTCCAAAGCTTCATCTCAGTACTACCCCCACTACCATCCCAGTGGTTTGTCGAGATCATCAGATGTGTGACAGTAATCGGTTCAGAAACATCAAACGAAAATCCATATGAGCTACTTGATGTTCCATCCCCATACTGGTTACCGTTGTGTACAGTGTAAGTAGTTTGTTCATCGACTGCTCCGACGACAAGATCACCTGTTGTCTGAATACCACCGTCGGAAATGGTGACTGAACCAGAGGGTGAAGGTTTTAAACCAAAGCCCCTCCCTTCAGTAAATAGACCGGTTGAGACGGTTGTCCAGGTTATACCATCCGTTGATGATTGTATCCCTCCCCCTGTTCCTGTAGCAAGAAACTTATCATTAAGCCACATCACACCTTCCCCATTGGTTATGGTTGAGGTAGCTGCTGTCCAAGTCGTAAGGTTGGTTGAATAAGTCAAACCACCAGATCCAGCAATCACCCACACACTCCCATTGAATGCTATTTCCTTTGCTGAATTGAAATATCCAAGACCAGTCCAAGTAATGCCATCTGTTGAAGTTAAAATAGAATTTGAACCTCCGGACCCAACAGCCACCCATTTATTATCAGCATATATCACACCAAAACAATTAGCCATAAGAGCAGTTCCGATACCAGTCCAATTAATCCCATCAGATGAGTAGGCCAAACAATTTCCACCAACTCCTCCAGCAACCCATAGCGTGCCGTGATAATAAGCACAGGTGCCATAACTTGTGAATATAGTATCACCTCTTCCAGTCCAGTTAATCCCATCAGGTGACGTAATGATAGAATTTCCACTGGTTGTATTTCCTAAACCAACAAATAATCCATTCCCAAAATGAACACCATAACCCACCGTAAAGGGATACGCTGCTCCAGTCCAATTAATCCCATCAGAAGAATAAGCAACACTTGCTGGATTATATCCGCCAATAGCAACCCACATGCCATTACCATACGCCGCGTCATTTGCTTGGTTTGTAAGTACGTCTTCAGGTAGTCCAGTCCAACTGTTGCCTCCATCAGTAGAATATGCTATAGAGTGACTACCATTTCCTAAAGCAAGCACAAATGAAGTATCAACACCTCCACTTTGAATACGTAAATCGCCTGCAATTACAGTATTGCCAGGTGTAGCACTGATATTTTGTGTTTTTGTATCATCACCTCCCGAATTATCATCCACATATGCTTTGCTGACAAGCTCTTGATCATCTGTGAATTGGTTTACTGTTTGTGTCGATAGTGTCTTGCCGTTAATAGTGAGATTGCCATTGTAAGGATTGGTCAAGCTTGTTCCTGATCCAGTGGCCAAGAATTTGTTATCATCAGTGGTAACTCCCTTGGAAGACTCCAAGTCATTGACCTTCAGAGATTTTAAAAAGAGGGAGGCTGTCCCGTTAGTCAGTTGACTGAGATCGCCCCCGTGCAACGAGTTCAAAAATTTATTGGAAATGGTGACTGTCTTCGCAATTAAATATTGCTTTATATTGGAAGAGAGAAAAAAAAAATTATGATTTAAAGTCATGGAGTAATATTGTTATAGACAAAGTTGGACACATTCGGACAATGGTTAATTACGCAAATGGCAAGATTTACAAGTTGGTCAACAATGTTGACGATGAGATCTACGTTGGCTCAACCTGCAACCCTCTGCATAAGAGAAAGTCCCAACACAAATACGACTGTAAAGCACATCCAAACTTTCCAGTATATCGACACTTAAATTACATTGGATTTCAGCATGTTGAAATCATTCTGATAGAATCATGTGAATGTAAAGATAAAAATGAACTCAAAAAAAGAGAACGGTATTGGATTGATGCTCTCAATCCTTCATTAAACAAGCAACTCCCTTTGAGAACTAAGAAGGAGTATTTGCAAGATAATTGTAATCACATTAACAGGTTGAAACTAGAATACAGACAACGTCCTGATATAATGGAAATTGGCAGAAATCGGGCTCGTAATTATTACATTAATAATAAGCAGCACGTTAAGGATTACCGATCCAAACTTACAACTTGTGAATGCGGTAAAACGGGGACAAAAGTTAAGATATCCCGTCATTTGAAGTCAAAGCAACATCAAGCATGGCAAAAAATATATGATTTCATTCACTCGTAATTTAGATCTTCATGGCAGCCCTAATACCGTGTTTATGGACGCATAGAAGAAAACTAATGCAACTGTGCCCGCACGTCACCACCATCGCGTTCTTGTAGGTTGCTCGCTGTTCGGCATCTTTTTTATCGCTCGATTTTATTTTGTATTTTGCACGGCGTAACCTCTTGGTTAAGATGGGGAGTATTTTATCGTGATCTCTGGCGAAGCTATCAAACAAGTAAAAAGTGGTCTTTGTGGCATATCCAGCGACCCAATGAGTCCCGGGACCACTGGCTACATCTAAATTAATAATATAGTAACCAGGCTTCATCTGAAATTTTGAGTCCACGGGATGCGAACCTCGGTACTTGGATCCGAACAGGTGTTTGCAGACGTCGTCCAATTCATCATTGCTCAATGCGTGGTTGCCGAGCAGTCTGATATATTGGCTCTTGTACTTTCTGAATTCCTTTTCTATTTTCGCCTCGTTCATTGTTTATATGGTGTGTAACATTTTTTAGATTTGAATATCAATCAACATACTGGATTGATTGCGTGGGCGTGTAGCCAATACGAGCAGTGTTGCCTTTCTTTGCTTGCCATGCATTATATCCCAGGCGTGCTACCTGTGCCCCTTTGCTGTAGAGACCATACTTCTTGGCAGTCTTGTGAGCAGCTGAAGCCCAATTCTTAATCCTCTTGACGACCGAAGCACGGCTCTTTCCAGGCTTAGAAGCAGACTTGATAATTTTGTTGAGTTGGGCTACTTGTTTTGTACGGACAGATGCTGGGACTCCACGGTGACGCATGGAGCCCCCCCGACGCCGACCACATCCCGATCGTCGAAGTGCTCCACCAGTAGGACGGGAACCCCCTCCCGTTGTGCTTACGCCACGCCCGGATCGTTTTCTTACTAGACTTTTCCTTGGCATTTTTGTTTATATTATCGTAAATATTTTATCCGAATAAAATTAATTAAAGTCTATCTACGGCGATGATGGTTAACGAGACGCCGAGAGGGAGCACGACGCCTGCTACCGCCTAAGGCTTTGGTGGCCGCATACCCAGCTGCACCACTAACTGCACCCGAAATTATTGGAGCTGCTACGGAAGCCACTGTTGCGGCCGTCGCACTTTCGACGCCTAATGCGATCAGACCAGCAATTATTAAACTCAAAAATCCTCCCCGTTGCTTCTTACGACCTTTCGTAGCCCAGCGGCCGATCTTTTTGGCTCCTCGCGATTTTTTCATCGTATTTTTCTTCATTGTTGTTCGTTTCATTTTGTTTATATTACCAGGGTGAAATTAATTTACTGGAAATTAAATTAAGCAAACTTCATCAGTTCATTCAGAATGAAATCCTCAAGTTCTTCGGGATGTTTGTAATCGTATTGATACGGAATTATAATTAACTCTAACTTTCTGGAATACGGTTCAGAATGGCTCAGGATGGCTTAAATTGTCAATGAACGAACCTGGCTTATAAATCCCTGGTTAACGTCAATTTCGCAACTGCGCGTGTAGTGGGAAATTACGAACAGGTTGGAGTTGGGCTCATATTGGGAATAATCGGCTTGAATTTGAAGCTGGGTACTCCGGTCATTCGCATCGCGTCCCCAAGAATAATGGAGCAGTACACCGCCTTCCAGCCATTGTTGAAGCGTTTCACAGCCCCCACTTGAGAAAGCCTGAGAGCTTTCAATCTGCGTGTCAAGATACCTTTGTTGTAATTTCTTGACATCTGCAGTGAATTCGGAGCTCCATCGCGTCGGAGGCTTCGTCATATTGGCGTAGGTTAGCTGAATAGACCTGATAGATCGTTCAGCACCGTAACCACCAACGACAGCACCTACACCAGCAGTCCTACATCCAAGTAAAGACGGAGGACACATAGTGTTGGTTCCGGCGGCACCTGATTGTACAAAAATAGAGATAGCCTTTGTGCTCGGAGGAATGGTGAAGTCGAAGTTCTTGTCACCAGCTCCGCCCATGGGCTTACTTTGAACCTGATGTTCCATAAGGTGCAGCACTTCGGTTCCAGTGGGAGAAACGTCCATGAGCTCGGTGCAGATGTAGAGTTCCATGGAAGTAACATTGAAACTGTAATCACCAGCCCCCGCACCACTTGGGGACTCCACGCAGGCAGTTTTGTAGTTAGAGTTAGGGTTGAACTGGAAACGATAATCGCCGCTGCCCATAGGCTTGCTGTGCTCCATGATGCCAACGGGAGGCTTGTACATGAAGAACACCTTGTTCTGTTGGGAAATGTCCTGAGAAACGGGGACGAGAACAGAATCGGCATCGACTCCTACGGAGGCTTGCATCTGTCTGTACTCAAAATCAGGGGAGATACCGTAAGCATCTTTGCCAACGGAGTTGAGCCACGCACCGCTCTTTGACAGGCGGTAAGAGCAAGCATGGGCTTGGGGAGCGTAGTTTACGATGGACGAGACGGTCTGACCTCCTGCGAGGAAATAAACGTTATCAAATAGGTTCCCGGGTGCCATGTTGGCAAACGCTACGTCATCAGCCTTGGTGACGGGGGTTCCGTCTGCCTTTGTGAGCTCCATCCCGATGCGAAAGTAGCTCCTGGAGGGGACCCAGACCGTCTTACCGCCGATTGAGAAATTTACGTCGATTATACCCTTGTCAAACTCAGAGCCTGTAACATTACGAGTTGGACACACTTGTCGATATTGTCTCTGCATTTTTGAAAGTTGTTTAGTTGTTGTTAACTTGGTTTATATTACACGCGAGATAGTTCCAAAATTAATAAATAATTTAAAGGTAAGATTGAATGATACTATAAAGACTGAAATGTCCGACGAGAAAGAATTGCGAAAATGCTCTGACTGCAGGTGCACGGTGTTACTGGAAACCTATTTCAGCAAGAACAGGAAGGGAGAGTATTTGAAGACGTGTGATGGATGTCGAACGAAACGAGCAAAGTACCGTAAAAGTCCTGAATACAAAGCTAAACGTAAGGTCTATCATAAAAAGAGAAGTGATAAACCAGAAGTAAAAGCAAAAGTAAAAGAGAACAGTGCTAGACACTATCAGGAAAATAAAGAAGAGACTAGAGCGAGACACAAGACATATAATGCTGAGAATAAAGAGAAGATGAAAGAGCTCAGTGCTAGACACTATCAGGAAAATAAAGAAAGACTCAACGCAAAGTCAAAAGAATGGCGTGACAACAACAGAGATAGACTTGCCTATTTGACAAAGGAATGGAGGATCAAGAACAAAGACAAGATCAATGCCTATGTAAGAAATAAGAGGGCAACTGATCCTAAATTCAAAATACTTTGCAACCTGAGAAACAGGGTTAGTAAATGTGTCAGGGGGAAAGATAAATCAGCGTCTACACTAGAACTGCTGGGCTGCACAGTCGACGAACTGAAAGAACATCTGCAAAACAAATTTGAAGAAGGCATGACGTTCGATAACTACGGCGAGTGGCACATTGATCATTGCCGGCCCTGTGCGTCATTTGACTTGACAGATCCAGCAGAACAACGAACTTGTTTCAACTGGGTCAATTTGCAGCCTCTGTGGGCAAAGGACAATTTAAGCAAAGGTGATAAACTGGATTGGGTTAAATAAAAATTAATAAATAAATACTCGCCTTGTTTCAATTTAATTGAAACTAAAATATTAATGTAAATATATTTGTTTGACAAAACTAAAACTGACTCAATGACTTTAATCAAGAAGGAACTGTCTTACTTTTTCAATTCGGCTGAAGCCTCAGGTGCAGTTAAGATTGGTAACCTTGGGAATCGGTTCAGAATCAGCCTAAACTCTCCAATCCACGTCCCAGCAAGTGCCAAGTATGCAACTTTACACGTTCCCACGGCGGCTGTGTGGAACAACAGCCCAAACATTAGTGCCACCATTGGCAACAACAAGCTATACTTCTCCTACGCGGGGACGCCTTATGTCATTCCAATTGATGATGGGCTTTATGGTGTGTCCGATATCGACAGTTTGTGCTCTATCTTCTTCACAAACCAGGGGTTGCCCAACGATCTGTTTGAGATATCTTCGAATGATAGCACTCAGAGGATAACCATTGCTTTCAACTACGCTGATATTGTGTTTGACTTCACTCAACCCGATACCTGCAGGGATGTGCTGGGCTTCGACAGCCAGACATTCGGCCCGTTTGCCGCACCAAGCGTACAATCAGCACCAATTGTTGCGGCGTTTAATCGTGTCGTGAGTTTCTTTATCCGTTCCACGCTGCTCAGTGGTGGCATCCCTCAAAACTTGAGTAGCAATGGTATCATTGCTGATGTGCCAATCACAGCCCCAGTGGGGTCGCTGATTAATTTCGAACCTTATCGTCCGATCAAGGCCGACGCCACAGAACTCATTGGCAATCCAAAGCAAACATTTACGTTTGCTCTCCTGGATCAACTCGAGAGGGACGTGAGTACGATGGGTGAAGAATTTTCGCTTAGTGTGGTTATCGAGTTTTGGGTCGAGATCTGATCGCGACCGTTTAATCTTAATCTATTTTTTTTGTCTGTATAAATATAAACGTTAACACCATGCAATGTCATAACCAAAATTCAAACGGATTCTTCTCAGCCTCATCATATTTTAATCCCGTCGAAGAGTGCCCTCTGGACGACAATGTACCAGAGACGATCAAAATAGAGCAAAAAAAGAATAATGGCATAAACTATCTCCCAGGCGAAAAGTTGTTGATACAGCTGAGCAAACAAAGGAAGAAGCAAAAGAAACAGAGTACTCTAGATGTAGAACGAGTTACAGCAAGTCTGGGTCGAATTTTATCCCTATGACCTGGGCCGCCCCCTTGTCTCTGGTTGTGGATATTTTGTTTTCAGATGCCCCCTCATCCATTGTTCTTGAATCTTGCGTCTGGACTTACCTGCGTCTGCGACGCTTGATGATGGGTTTTTGGCAAAACGCTGTAGTGCAGCGAGAGACTTTGCTGCTTCTGACTTTGGACGGGTGCGAATCTCAGCCAAGATGTTATTTTTTGTTTTTCCTCTCAAATTGAAACGTTGCTTGATCACATTCAGGGCATCAAACATTAAGTCTTTGTCTATGACTTGTTCGACAAGTGCCGGTGTCGGAGGGTCTTCTTTGCGTAGCCCTGGACGAGTATACGTTTCTCCGGCCATTGGGTTTCGGGTTTCGAGTGCGTCAAACATGCCCATAATCCTGTCGAAGCCAGCAGGACTCGGTGGTTTTACAGTGGGTTCATTCTGATAACTTAAAGTAGCTGGTGCAGATCTGGTTGTTAGGGTTGAAGAGGCCGATGAAGAGTCTCCCAGAGGTGATGGTGCTGACTGGATAGTGTCGTTTAACCTCAACGGCAAGATGACAGATGAGCCAGATGAAACTGACCTGAGAGACCCGATGGATGAGCCGATGGATGTCATAGACGGAAAGGATGAGCCCAGGGTGGAAATTGACCTGAGGGGCGAGCCCAAGGAGCCGATGGATGTATTCAACGAACCATCGTATCCTTCAGTTCGAAGTGAATCGTCTGAGAAGGAAGCCTCGGAGTCCTCTGGGTCATGAGGCTCGTCATATTTGCCTTCATCGTCACTCAATTCCTGATCCATCAAACGTTGTCGTTCTCGATCAAAGTGATCAAGCTCTCTTTGTTGTTGAACATCAGGGTACATCTCTGCAAACTGGTGTCCAAAGTCCGCTGCAGGCTCCTCTCTAAGTTGGTCGAGCTGATTCTGATTCAGTATGTCAGGTTCGACCGGATTATCAAGTAAGTCCTGATTGATAATATCACGCTGTGGAGGAGGTCGGACAGGCCCCTCAATCAGCATACGGTCAATCACCCGAGCATACTCTTCGACCCTGGCGATCTCGTCGCTGTTAAGTGGTCTACGTTCAGAAATATGGAAGATACGCATAATATCGTGATGCATCCTCATGAGCTCAATTTGCCGTGCTGCGTTGGCGGGGGCGTCAGCGAGTGCTTTTGCCGCCTCACCCATCTTCTTGAGTGTGGCAGACGGTCGTAGAGGTGTCCCATCATCTGCTGGTAACAGGTCGTCACCTTTCATATTGGGAGTAGGCTGGTTGTATTGTGTTTCTGCATCGCCTTTGATTTTGTGATTAAAAGGAGTTGTTTTCACTTTACGAGGCTTACCAGCATAGGCTGTATAGAGCCCATACTGGTCTGGATCCCCGTGTTTTAAATCGGCTACGACTTTTGAAAGGTCGTTTGGGATTGAAGGTTGCGTCGCTGAAAATGCGGGTGCAGCCTTTGGGGCTGTGCTGGGGAAGGCAACAGTGCCTTGGGATTGTTCTATTGAAGCAGCGGCTACTGGGTTCTTTCGAACACCCCAGCCACCCGTTCTGTCAATACTGTTCTGGCTTACCATTTGAAAGTTTTATTATATAAACTTATTTAAAAAAAAAGTCAAATGTATATAAATAATCATACATGTCGAAGGAGTACGCACAAGTAGAATACTCCTCCGATGAGGAGGAAATTAAGAAGAAAAAGAAGCCCAAGATTCCACCAGCACCTCGCAGGATCACCCCAATGCCAAACCCAGACAAAAAGAAGCACGAGAGCTACAAGAAATCACACAACCCCATACGGTTCCCTAAACCTTTCCGCTGTTGTGTTTTAGGGAAGGTCAACTCAGGTAAGTCCCTTATTGCCAAGCACATTCTGATGGCTCATCAGGAAAAAAAGCCAAAGTTTGATGAGGTACATATCATACATGGCTGTGCCGAAACACACACGACTGAGTATGACGACATAGAACCAACGTCAGTACGTGCTAACATTCCGTCTTATGACGAGTTTGACCCAGAACCGAGAAAGTTATTAATCTTTGATGATGTGGATTTCACCATTATGCCAGGGCAGGAGTTAAAAAATCTATCAGAACTTTTCAGATTTGGTAGCACACACTGTAATATTAGCATATTGTTACTTCACCAGAGTTGGTTTAGGGTTCCTAAGATTGCTAAGGACTGTAGTAATGTGTTTGTTATATTCCGCCCCCACGACAACGATGAACTGACCACGATTGGGCGTCGTGTTGGATTGAAAAAAGATAAAATCTTTCAAATATTCAAAGATCATATGCCCAACTGGCGGGATAGTCTGTTGATTAATTTATGCCCTGGTGCTAAACACAAGTTCTCTAAGAACCTTTTTCAACCACTTGCTGAAATTGATTCTGATTCAGAGTCAGACTGATAGTCTCCGCAGTAACGATTGCCTTTTTTTACATTTTCAGTGTGCCACAGGCACTGGGTATTTGTATAATGAAGGCGTTTGCCGACTTCTTCCAGAGTAGGTTTAATGGAATCTTGTTTGTATTGAAGTGGTATAATATGGTCTATATCCCATTCTCCATGGTTATCCCAATTCATACCTGGTTTAAATGTCTTTTCTAAGAAGTCCTTATAGAATTCAATGTCACAACCAAGATATTCGATCTTCTTCTTCTCTTTCTTACCTCCAACATATTTGAAAGCGGAGTGAATACGTGATCTTACAATTTCTCCTAAGTGTGAGAGGGGGCTACACACTTTACACGACTTTTTTTCAATGTCATGTAAGCAATAGTGTCTTCTTTCTGCCCTGTACTTTTTTTTTTTTCTAAAACTTTCTCTCTGTTTTTGACAGCGTAATCCCTTGATGCTTTCCGAGCCTTTTCGGGATCTGCATAATATCTTTCCTTTCTTTGGGCGAGTATACGCTCTTTATTCAGTGTGTATTGTTGTTTGTACTTCTCTGGGTTGTCTGTTCGCCACTTAGCCAACCTCGTTTTGTTTTGTGCTTTGATTTTAGGATTCTTACTTCTAACCTTTCGTTTTTCACGACACCTATCACACGTCTTCATATACAATCCCTTGACATTTTTACTGAAGTAAGTTTCCAGTAATTTGGTGCTTCGGCAATCGGAACATTTTTGGAGATCGGTTTCTTCAGTCATTTTCGGTTATATCAAATATGTGTCTTGCCTTTAATACATTATTCACTTTCGCTTTCACTCTCGCTTGAAGGCTCTACGATTTTGTATTTTTTACCTTTAGCCTTCTTTTTCGGCTTCTCCTTCTTTGGCTTCTTGGCATCCATACACAGTTTTTGATACAACATCTTCTTTAGGAGCGTATCATACTCAACGTCTGAGAGTTTCTGAGATCGAACAATTTTTTTCATGTTGTCGGCGACCATATCTGTCGTCAACTCCGCCATCTTGACCTGCAAGTCACGCTCGTCGAACTCAGGCGTAGGCTGTTTTGCTGTAGACACAGCCAAAACTGGCTCTTCAAATTTGACAGTCTTTGGGGTTGGCTCTTTCGGCCTTTCGTTTTCTTTAGACTCATCTTCCGCGATTACACCTAATTTCACTAACCGCCTGTATTTTGCAGTTTTTTTAGAAATGATTCGTCCGCTTTCGGGGTTTAGGACATATCCTTCTTTCATTTTACAGTTATTTAATTTTTTTAACTTTTAGTATATTTAGTGAACTATAATAACATCAAAAAAAAACAATTAATAATGAGTTCCGTCGGCAGCAGTTGCAGTACATTTGTCTCATTTCGCGGAGAAGATGGCGTAGACCTAGATCAGGCTCTGGACGAGCTCTATCGCGAGATTCAAACTAATCTGAACCACAGTCAATGTAGTGTGCGTGAGATGGCTCGATTAAACGAGGACGACTTGTTCAGAGATTGTGTCCCTGTTCATTTTGGTATTTTGGATTACGTTGACGTATTGTCTGGACTATTTAATGAGTTGACGCAAGTGAGTAAAGAGGTCTTGGGCAAACCCGGGAAATCAGATCGCGACTGGTACAAGGCTCAATGTGACGAACGTAAGGAACGCATCGCAAAGGCTAAGGCTGAAGCCAAAGAAGAAGCAAAAAAAGAGAAGGAATTAATGAAGAAAGCCAAAGAATTGGAAATAATTAATGAATAGTATGTATGTCGATCCGCCAACCGCGTTTTACGAACGTCTTACCTCAAAAAAATATGATGCCGTGAAAGCCCAGGATAATCTAAAAGAAGGTTATGGACACAAGAAAACTGCATGGATGCAACATGTAGCCCAAACAAAAAATAAAGATAAGACATACAATGTTTACAAATCGCTAGCTTGAGTTATAAGAAATAAATCTTCGCCGAACTTATATTTTACAGTCAAGTTATACATCTGACCTTCCATGAACCCTTGATCACTCGTCGTTTTTAATTCAAGATAATTAAATTTGAACAATTTTTTTCTTGTTATATTTTCAGTCTCTGTATTTGCTTTGATATTTGTCAATATTTGATACGCTCGGGACGATGTATATTCGCCAACAGAAAACACTTTCTGCCCGTTCTTGTTGAAACAGAATTTGGCTTGGATTTCGATTGAGTTCAGATTAATGATATTTCCATTCGACTCGATAGTTTGGTTCATCCTCATGTTGTATCCTAATGGATGAAGGCAGTTAAATGTTTGAATGTAATTATCTTCAATCGTATCCAGATCTTCATTTTGATAGAAGATTTCCAATACTTCAAACTTAAAATCCTCTATATTTCCCATGACGAGGTCATACAGTAGTGGTTTACTGCCATTGCCCTCCAGATGTTGAGTTATACGCCTCATGTAATCCTTCGTTTGTCCAATGTAAATCTTATTGTTCGCTGTATTGGTAATTTTGTAGATATATCCAGTTGGAGCCGGTAGTGTGACACTAATATTATATTTATTAATTAAACTCATCTAATTGTAAATAAACTCATCTTTTTTTATATAAAAAGAACTTTTTTTTAAATTGAATTTAATTAATTATATTCAATCATCGTTATAGATTTCTTTTTAATCCACAAAAGAAGAGTATATTAAGCAATAACTTGAAAATAAGTAAAACAAGAAATAAGCAAAAAACTGCCCCCCCCATCCACAGTATAAAAATATGCCGCTCATATCTAACAGGGCTGTCTATGAAGAAAGTTAGAAAAAATATAAGCAAAATATTGCCCCAAAAAAATAAAGTCCCCCTAGTAGAAATTATAGGAACACTTTTATAAACTCGGGCAATATTTTGCTTATATTTTTTCTAACTTTCTTCATAGACAGCCCTGTTAGATATGAGCGGCATATTTTTATACTGTGGATGGGGGGGGCAGTTTTTTGCTTATTTTCATTTCAAAAAAAATATTGTTGGTGTTTGACCATTTACATTATGTCATCATCGTCTGAAATATCGTCTAATTTCATTCTGTATCCAACAAGGACATTTGTCATATTTTTCTGTTTCCCGTTGCTTTTAGGTTGATATCTCTCAGAATAATATGGTTTTAAACTCGGGTTCTTAATGACGTTTTCTATCATCTTCTTCTTATTCATTACCCTCTTTTCCGCCTTGTTAAGGTTCTGATACAGGTCCGATGCTTTGAAATTCACCCATACATCCTTTAACTGCACGAATTCATCATCCGCCTTTAATCCACAAAAGAAGAGTATATTAAGCAATAACTGATAAGCAAATCAAGAAAGGAGTCAAAAAATTGCCCAACCACACACCACCTGCTACCTACCTCGTCCTTCATCAAAGTTGAGAAATGTGTGTATAGTTGTGTAGGGTTGGTGTATGGTTAAAATCAAACTATACACCCTCGTAGTTCCACCACAACCACTCTCCTACCTCCTCACCTTCTTTTTAAGTAAAGTTGAGAAGAGGGTGTAGGGTGTGTATGGTTGGAGGACTAAAAAAATTTTGAAAAAAAAGTGAGATGAAATAATTTGTAAAAAAAAAATTTCAACCATACACACC
>Ga0228670_1000794_pt1 | contig 16085 bp, 16 predicted proteins | sample 85DmetaG_FD_182785 | JGI IMG/M metagenome (GOLD analysis project Ga0228670, IMG submission 182785) | Seawater microbial communities from Monterey Bay, California, United States - 85D | ecosystem: Environmental > Aquatic > Marine > Coastal | place: USA: California | collected 2016-10-13
GATACAGATGTTTTAGTTACTGTGTTTTCACCATAAACCGTTATACCTGCTTCTCTTCCTTGTCCTGGTTTAGCAATGTATTCATCTCCTTTTTTAGTAATACTACCGTTAGACATTTTTAAATTTGTCTTATCGTATCCTGAAGCAACTCCTAGTACACGGTTATTATATCCTCTATATAAAACATTCATTTCAGGTAAAGAAACATTTCCTTGAGGCTTCATTATTTTAATTGTATGTTCCCAAGGCATATAAGTCATTGAACCATCTTTTTTAGCAATACCTACTTTACCTTTAAGTAGCATTTCAGATCCGCTACCAACTTTAACCTTCACTTTACCGATACCATCTTTAACCTCAACAACTTCACCTTGTTCAGGTATTACTTCAGGTTGTTTATCTGTATCAAAAGCAGCCATCATTACATTAATTTCTACTTCTTCATTAGCATTTGCAATAACATCCCCAAAAGCAAATCCTTGTACTTTATTAAAGGAATAATCACCACCACCAACTCTTGATTGAATTAATGAAATTGCGTCCGCTCTAGCCGTAAGTACTTCTTTTTGTAATGCAGAAAGAGAAGCTATACCTGCAACTTGAGGATTGTGATCGAAAGTTTTTCCTAACCAGTGCACCTCCATCTCATGGGCTTCAACCTTTTCTTTTTTAGATAAAGAGATATAAATCTTTTTTAAAACATCGACTTCATCAGGAGAAACTTTTGCCTTTTCAAACATTTTATTTACTTTATCAATTAATCTATCCCCTTTTTTGTCAGAAAATTCATTAATACTTTCCAATTTAATAGAATATGGTTTTTCTGGTGTTGAAGCACTCTTCACAACCATTTCTACTAATTTATTTCTATATTTATTATAGTCTTCCCACAGTTTTAAACCATCGCCTTTAGGATTGGAGATGGATTCATTTAACCCTAATACGAACATTGGTTCATCGTATTTGTCTGGGTTTTGTATGTGACCTAAATTCATTCTAGTTGGCTTAACTGGACTTTTCGGATCATATTCATGAGTTATCAAATGTGCTTCTTCTGGAAGACCTGGACCATTTTTACCATCCACAGTGATTCCTTCACCACATTTTACCATTACCTTATATTTCAATTCATCAATAAAGGCAATCATCTTTGCAGTCTCTTTATCAATCTCTTCTACATCTTTGTAAAATTTGATCGCTTTTTTTTGCTTTGATGCATTTGTTTTATCACCAGCAACAACTTTTAATTGAGCTTTTTTCTCTTCTCCTCTGGCGTATTCATTTTCGTTGGCAATCTGTATGTTCTCTTCAATAGCAACAAATGCTGCTAAAATACTTTTTGACACGTTCATTGCTAAAAGTGCTAAAAGTACGAGGTACATAAGTCCAACCATCTTCTGCCTTGGGGTTTCTTTTCCGCCTCCCATAATGTTTTATCTTTTATGAATTAATATTATTAACCACTCTAAGTAATCTTCTTATTAACCCTTGTTGATTGACATTGCTTTTAACATGTTACCATATACTGTATTTAAGTCAGTAAGGTTAGATGATAACATTGCCATATTCTCTTTATATTTTCTTGTATCTTCAGTTGAGTCAGATAGATTCTTCATCATTTCAGTTACTTGAGATTGGAATTTTTCTGTTGTTTCTAAATGTGCAGAAGATCCTTTAAGTTGTAATTCATATACATTGTTTAATGCAGCTAAATTCTTAGATACTTTTTGCATTTGCTCACCAAATGATTCACCTTCAGCTGAAGACGATGTCATTCCTGATATAGATACTGAAGCTCTTTCGTATGCTTCTGATAAGTTAGATACTTTGTCAGATGCAGCTTGTAAACTTGAAACGTAAGAGTCTGTTGCAGCAGCAGCAGAAGTAACGCCTTGTAATTGCGCAGCATTCTCTCCTAAAGCACGCATTCCATCTCCTAATCTTGTAAGTAACTCGTTATCGATGTTTGCCTCACCTAACATTTGGTCTAAATGTTCAGTTAAACCTGATCCAGCACTGTTCTTTTTAGCTGGTACATTTTCTTCATGTTCATGATCTAATGCATCTGAGTGACCAAGAGCTAACTCAGGGTAAACTAATTCCCAGTTAGGATCTTCATGTAAAGGCTCAAAAGCGGATAATATAAATATACATGCTTCAATTCCTAAACCACCAATAAGCATGATAGTCGCACCAGGCCAGTGCTGAATCTTAAACATCGCTCCAATAATTACGATTGCACCACCCCAACCGTAAACGAATTTCATTATCGTTTTGAACTTTTTACTTGCGAATATACCGCCACCGCTTGAACTCATAATTTTCAGGTTTTAATTTTGATTTTTTTTATTTTCTAGCTTCTTTATCTCAATTGAATATCTCCTTGAATCTCTTCACCACCTTCTTTAGTGAAATCACGTCCACCTCTTCCTAGGTGTGTCATAACATCTCTAAATCCAATGTAAGATTTTGCACTATCTTGGTATTCGTATGTTCTTGTTGAGTTTTGTAGGTAATAACCTATATCTTTCCAAGAACCACCTCTTAATACTTTTCTTTTCATTGATGGTGGATCCCAGTCCATTGCATCGTATTTGTAATCCGTATTTAAATCATGTGAAAATTCATTCATTGATTCGTCATAAGCAGTTTCACACCATTCAGCAACGTTTCCTGCCATACAATATAATCCCCATCCGTTAGGGTTATAAGAGAATACTTTAACTGTATGGAAACCTCCATCTTCAAAATACCTTCCTCTCATTGGTTTAAAGTTACCTAAGAAACAACCTGCTTCATTTCTAATGTATGGTCCACCCCATGGGTATGGAGATAATGCTAAATCACCTCTTGAAGCTCTTTCCCATTCTGCTTCTGATGGTAATCTAAAATCATTCACGAATATCTCTCCCATTGAAACCAACCAAGAGTTCAACAATTGTGTTCTCCATATACTAAATGCTTTCGCTTGAAACCATGTTACACCAACTACTGGGTAGTTATCATAAGATGGATGCCAGAAGTACATCTTTGTCATTGGATCGTGGAAAGAGTAAGTAAAATCTCTAATCCAACAAAGTGTATCAGGATATACATTAATCATCTCGTCGATAATAAACCTAGATCTATCTTCATGTCCACGGATAGCATTGTTCTGTCCTTTTTTGTTGAAATGTCCTAAGTCCAAATCTTGACCTTGTGGGTCTTTTGTGTATGGATGTGGTGGACTTTCAAGTGTTCTGTGTTCTTGAACAATTTTCTCTCCTTGATTATCATATCCATCAGGTGTAATATTGATTCTACCTCTTTTTGCAGCTTCAATTAAATCTACCCAATAGTATTTATACATTAATTTTCTTGTATCTATTTCTTTTCTTCTAAAAAAACGTTCTGGTTGAGGGTAGTACATGTCAGCTAATAAAGGAACAAGTTTTGGATCCTCATAGTTAATAGGTCTATCCCAATTAAGGTTGAAAATCTCTCTACCTAATACCCTATCTGATGGGTCATACTCTACATACTCCATGGTTGCTTCATCAAAATACATATCTTGATAATTAATCCATGCTTTTGCATCATCATCTGACCATTCTTCATTTTTATAACCGCTTGTTCTATCGTTTTCATTAATATAGATCTTATCTCTTGCGATAGAGTCTCGAACCCATTGAACAAATTGACGGTATTCATTGTTTGAGATTTCTGTTTGATCCATGTAGAAAGCTTGCACAGAAACTGTTTTAGCTACAGTTTGGTGTAAAAACGGTACATCTTGATCATTTTCTCCCATGTTGTATGCTCCCGAAGGAACATAAACCATCCCTAAAGGAATTTCTGGATAATACATAGGTCTTACTAGAACTCCAGTAAGATGTCCTGTCCTTGTACTACAAGAAGCAAGGATTAAACCTACTAAACCGATTAACAATAGTTTTTTCATATCTCTCATTTTTAAAAACTAACTCTGAACTTTGTGTTCTTAGAGTATTTCATTTCTATTATAACGTAACTATGTTAAAAATAGTTACAATTTAATTATTATTTAATTTTATAACCATCTTGGATGCCTTGATATCTCTATCGGAGGAATCGGAAGATAATATACATATCTTAATAATATTTCATGAGATCCTCTTGAAACATTAGAAAGTTTATTTGTTGTTATGTCGTAAGCATATCCAACAGTAAAGTTTGGTATTGGCATGTAACCAAGTATTATCGATATAGCATCTGCATTTCTAAATGTCAAACCTGCATACCCAAGTTTATCGATCATATACCTAGCATTTAAATCTATAGATGTAAAATTAAATTCTGTTTTTAATAGTATTTGTGCATCAATACTTCCAGGACCAATTTTTCTAGTTTGATATCCCCCCATTAAATATAAATGTCTTTTAATTGGATATAATTGATCAAACGTTAAATTACCTTGTTCTGTACTGTGTTTTATTTCTTGTCCATTTGCATGGGTAATAGATAAACCCGCATAAAAATTATTCGCTGATTTGTAATATACACCGATGTTTAAATCAAGACCTGTAGATGAAAATTCTGTTGGTAAAGATTTGTCAAATTGTGAACTAGAAGTTACCCAATCTGGTCGCATTCCAAAATTCAACATTCCTAAACCTATACCGAATCTTACTTCATTTCTTGAATTAATTTTTACTGGGTATGAATAGTTTAACATTAAGTTATTTTGTCTGTTAAATCCTATTGCGTCATGAAAAAAACTAAGTCCAAGTCCTCCCGGAAAAAACCTTTCTATATTACCTTCAACATTTAATGCTGCTGAGTTAGGTGCGCCTTGAACATTATCCCATTGATTTCTGTATGTGGAAGTTCCAACAAAGTAATCTTCAGATCCAGTAGAAGCTGGATTAAAACTCATTTTATTGTAGAAAAAGTGAGTCAATAAAGGATCTTGTTGGGAGAGTGTTTTCCCTACAAAAGCAAATATTATACTACATAAAAGAAATATTTTTTTCTTCATAGTTTTCATTTTATTATAGTTTTTGGTAGCCCAAAGTTACTATAATCGGAGGCTAAAATAGATAATTTTATTTACATATATATTAATTCAGTGAAAAAATATTCTTTTATCACTTTTTCACCAGGTGTTTAGTTATTTATTTTTTGTTTAACTTTTAACTTAGTTTTTGATATGTTTTCCACCAGATATCAGGTATTTCATTTTTCATTGCTAATTGATAGTCTTCGTGATTACATGGGACTAAATGATGCCTTTCATATTTTGACTTCTCGTTGTTTGGATATGGAACTTCTATCCACCATCTATTTGACTTGTTACTTTTATAAAACACTAAGTCATTTCCATACTCCTCAAGATGAACTGAGAATTTTAGATAATCTTTTTTACTTCCTACAGGAAAATCTCCTTTACGAAGGTTTATTCCGTCTATAAAGTACCAGATGATTTGTGCTATTAAATGTTCACTTGTTTTTAAATTGTCGTTTGGATAATAATTGAATAATCCAAATGATGTAAGTTTATCACTTATACCTGCGTATTTGGCAATTTGGCAAATTTGCTCTGCTTTAAATCCATTTGGTGAATAATGGATGTTTGCATTAAAATCTGATTTTTTTATGCTTTGAAGGTCTAAACTTAATATATCTGCATTTCTTATATGAGGTTCAGCTTTTTTAAAGTCACTATTAAACTCTCCTAACCTACAAATGTCAAAATATAGTTTATTAAATAGATCCAATTCTGTTTTACTTACCAATGGAGCCTGACATCCTATGTTTGCATGGTTGAACAAGAAACATGGTCTATGTGTTAATAAATGACTTAAATAACCATCTTTATTAATTTCTTCATCTGGGTTTCCGATATCTAGTTTATTGTCTATAGAACAAATGTTAACCATTTGTTCTAGTTTTTCATATCCTTTATATATAGAGTATGTCAAGTCTTGTGTTCCTCCTATAACAATAGGTATTATGTTGTTTTTTACAAGTTCAGTTACAACTTGTGATAATGCAAAATAAGTATCTGTTATTTCTTTACCTGGTAATATTGTTCCACAATCGTATATTTTCTTATTCCAATCTGTGCCTATATATAATTCGTAAAAGAATTTTCTGAAATTTTCGTTTTGTTTATTTTTAAAGTTTTCTTCTCCATTTCTAAACTCAGGAACATAAATTAATGCAATACTGTTTTTGTTCAATTCTGGAAAATTTCCTTCGGTATGAATTTCAATTGTATTACCAATTGTACCTTCTATTTTTGTTATTTCTGTTTTAACTTCCTTGAAATATATTGAGAGGTCTTTCATAATATTCTTTTTATCGAAATTACTTTTTAAAACAACTCATATTTAGTTATTACTAGAAAACAATTAATACTATTTAGTTGAAAACTCAATTTTCACAAAAAAACCGAAGCGTTAACTTCGGTTTTTAATTTTATGCTAATTGATTTTCTACTTCAGCTAGTTTTGATTTATGAAACTGTTCTTTTGCATACTGCAAGGTTACTTTGAACTCTTTTTCTGATTTTGAAGGTAATTCAAACATGCAGTCAGTAAGTATTGCTTCGCAAATAGACCTTAATCCTCTGGCTCCTAATTTAAAATCTAATGCTTTTTGAACGATAAAATCTAATACTTCTCCATCAAATTTTATTTTTATGCCATCTATCTCAAACAACTTAATGTATTGTTTTACCAATGCATTCTTAGGTTCTGTCATTATTCTTTTTAGACTCTGAGCATTTAATGGCTCTAAATAGGTTAATACAGGGAACCTTCCTATTAATTCCGGTATTAATCCAAATGTTTTAATGTCTGTTGGATTGATGTATTTAAGATAACTTTCTTCGTCAATTCTTTCTTCAGATTTATTTGTAAAACCAATAGCCTTCTTATTAATACGTCGAGCGATATCTTTTTCAATTCCATCAAATGCTCCTCCACAAATGAATAGGATGTTTTTAGTGTTTATTTGAACTAATTTTTGTTCAGGATGTTTTCTTCCTCCTTGAGGCGGAACACTAACTATTGATCCTTCTAATAGTTTAAGTAAAGCTTGCTGTACTCCTTCACCTGAAACGTCTCTTGTTATTGAAGGGTTATCACTTTTTCTAGCGATTTTATCTATTTCGTCTATGAAAATAATCCCTTTTTCGGTAGATTCTACATCGTAATCTGCAGTTTGAAGAAGTTTTGATAAAATACTTTCCACATCTTCACCAACATAACCAGCTTCTGTTAATACAGTTGCATCTGCTATACAAAAAGGAACATTTAACATCTTTGCAATTGTTTTTGCAAGAAGAGTTTTTCCAGTTCCAGTTCTTCCTACCAGGATAACATTTGATTTTTCAATTTCAACGTCATCTTTTAGTTCAGGTTGGTTTAATCTTTTGTAGTGATTGTAAACGGCAACAGATAATGTTTTTTTAGCGTCGCTTTGACCAATAACATAATCGTCTAATTTTTCTTTGATTTCAATTGGTTTCAAAAGGTTTACAGGATTCTTTTTCCCTTTGTTTTTCGTTAATTGTTCTTCTGAAATTATTGAATTTGCCTGTGTTACACAGTTTTCACAGATGTGACCTGTCACTCCAGCAATTAACATTTCTACTTCATTTCTTGGTCTTCCACAGAAAGAACAACCTGTTTCTTTTTTTGCCATAATTAGTGTTAAAAAAGGTCATCTACCTTTAGATAGATGACCTTATAATTTAATATTATGTACTTTTTATTTTGGATTTCTTAGTAAAATCTCATCAACCATTCCATAATCTTTTGCTTCTTGAGCTGTCATCCAGTAATCTCTATCTGAATCTGCCCAAACTTTATCAAAATCTTGTTTAGAGTGAGTAGCAATGATATCGTAAAGTTCTTTTTTCAATTTTTGGATTTCACGAGCTGTGATTTCAATATCTGAAGCTTGTCCTTGAGCACCCCCTAATGGTTGGTGAATCATTACTCTAGAGTGTTTTAAAGCTGATCTTTTTCCTTCAGCTCCTGCACACATTAATACAGCTCCCATTGAAGCAGCCATTCCTGTACAGATTGTTGCAACATCAGGTTTGATATATTGCATAGTATCATAAATACCTAATCCAGCATACACAGATCCACCTGGAGAATTCAAGTATATTTGAATATCTTTTTTTGCATCAACTGATTCTAAGAAAAGTAATTGAGCATTGATAATATTAGCAACCTGGTCGTTAATACCTGTCCCTAAAAAGATGATTCTATCCATCATTAATCTAGAAAAAACATCCATTTGAGACATGTTCAATTGGCGTTCTTCAATGATGTATGGCGTTAAAGAAGACTCTATATAATGCTCTACATGCATACTGTTAAGCCCCATGTGCTTAGTAGCATATTTTTTAAATTCATTATTATCAATCATAATTGCTTTTTTTCTTTGTTGAAATGTAAAGATAAAAGCAAAGTTTGTATTTACGATAAAAAAAATGAATGTTTTATAAACAATACTTTTTTGAAACGTTTGGACTGAATTTATTTTAAAGTTTTGTAATGTTCAATCCACTTGTAGTCTGTTACGTCTGATAATATTTTCCAGACATTTGAATCTTTAAAATAATCACCATCAATTTTCTTAATTCCATAGTTTTGATACAAGAACAATTCTTGAGACAGAGAAGGATTAAACTGCTTATTACTCCATCCATCTCCTAGTGTAATATCTATTGGGTGTCTTTCGTAATGAATTTTCCATAAAGAATCAATAGGTATACAGTAAGCATAGTCTTTTAAAGTAAATGAATCTTTAACCATTCCACAAAGTAGTTTTTTTTCTTCGAAATAATCTTTTCTGGTAGGATTGTATATACTTGGCCAATGTCCTGAGGCTATTTTTATAAATTCATTTTTGGATAAGTATTTCAAATGAGTTTGCGCTCTTCCATTGTCTATATAAGCTATAAAAGAAGTTATTGCCCCAGTTGATTGATAAGAAACTTTTACTCCAAATGCACCATGGGGTGGACCAACTAGCATAAACGAACTTGTTAATGCTAAGCTAAGAATAAGAAGTATTTTTATTAAAATGTTCATATTTTAAGTCCAATACTGTATTTTAACGAAGAAGTCTTTAAATAGTTACCTTTTTATTTAAATGGTAATGTTTTGATTGTCTGGTATCGAATTATTTGAGACGGTGTTATACATAAATCAAGTGGTATATCTAGCTCAAATATGTCGTCAATTTCTTCTGTTTTGTCAAATATATTTAATCCTATAAATACACATTTTTCATTGCATTTAGCAAGAAATGTGTCGTAAAACCCTTTACCATATCCAACTCTATAACCATTTTTATCTATGGCGAGTAAAGGCACAAATACGATATCGAATTCTTCTTCTTGGATTTTGTTGTTATTGTTTGGCTCAAGAATCCCAATTTTTGATATTTCTAGGTTCTTTTTTCCTTCATAAACATAGTGTTCCATGAATAATTCTTCAAAGTTTGTTTTTGGGACAGCTATTATGTTAGATTCTAACTGCTCTATAATTTTAAATGTATTTATTTCATTGAATTTTTCAATTGGGAGGAAAATACTTATTTTTTTGTCTTTTAAATCAAGGTTTTGTTCAATTAATTTTAGAATATCATCTGATTTTAGTTCAACATAGCTTTGGTCTAGCTCTTTTCTTTTGGTCTTATATTTTGTTCGAATTTCTTGTTTTTTCATTTTGAATAGGTTAAACATTTTGTTACCCGGGTATATTTTATTATTAAAATCTTTTTATTCACACTTATAATTTGTAGGTTTGATACTAATTATATCAAAAAGATGAATATACAAAGATTGTTTAAAAGTAGAATATTTAAGGTGCTAATCTTAATTTTTATTACTGGTAACGTTACTTTTGCTCAGTATGACCAAGATACTTCTGATAGTTCAGAGGTTATGGATTTTGAAGCTTTAGAAGCTGAATTTAGTAAAGCTGAAATTGAAACATTTGGTAATACAAGAATCATAAACGGACATTCTGTGGAAACCTTAAAAAAAGGAGTTCTAGAGTTTAGAATCGAGCATAGGTTTGGAGATATTGCAGGTGACAATGGTGGTGTTCAAAACTTTTACGGTTTGGATAATTCAACAGATATCAGGTTTGCTTTTGAATATGGGCTTTCGGACCATTTAATGATTGGTTTAGGAAGAAGTAAAGGAACTTCAGGTTTAGGAGACTTTGGTTCTCCTTATAAATCTTTGTTGGATGGTTTTGTTAAATATAGATTACTTCACCAAAATACAAGTGGTATTCCAGTTTCTATGACATTATTAGGTACAACTAGTTTTACCTATATGGAAAAGTCATCCGACGTATCTAAAGTGGCTAGTTTTCCTAAAACAATTAATCGTTTTGCTTATTCCTCACAGTTAAACATAGCGAGGAAATTTGGAAAAAAACTTAGTTTATCGATAATGCCCACTTTTGTTTACAGGAATTTAGTTGCTTCAAATGATATTAATGGATTGTTTTCACTTGGTGGTGCAATAAGGTATTCGATTAATTCTAAAATAGGAGTGATTGTTGAGTATTATCAAAATTTTCATGCTGATGATGTTAGAGATGAACATCTTAATAGTCTTGGTGTTGCCGTTGAATGGAATACGTTTGGTCATGTCTTTACCATTAATTTAACTAACTCTGTTGGGTTTGGTGAAACACAGTTTATACCATATACTTTCCAAGATTGGAGGAAAGGCCAGTTTAGGTTAGGTTTTTGTATCAGTAGAAAGTATAGAAAAGAATAATAATATAAAATAATATGAATAAATTTTTAATAGTGTGTTTAGTTGTTGTATCCACTTTTTTAGCTTGTACTAAAGATAAAACTCAGCCATCATCAGGTGTTGATTCTATTGATAATGCATGCGATAATACGGTAAGATATAGTTTAGAAATTAAAAACATGATTAATACTAGTTGTATAGGTTGTCATGATTCTGGGGGTACTTCTCCAGATTTGTCTGAATATTCTAGAGTTCGTTATAATGCAAGTGCTGTTTACAATTCAATTAACTCTGGAAGTATGCCTCTAGGTGGCACAAAATTATCCGATTCTATTATTCAAAATATGGAATGTTGGATTGAGCAAGGAAGTCTTAATAATTAATAATATAAAAAACAAAAATTATGAAATCAATTATTTATCCAATTTTAGCAGTTGTTTTACTAATTAGTTCAGCATTTATGACTGTTTCAACAAATCAAGAATTAACCATTAAAGACGGTTACTCTATAAAGTTTACAAGTAAAGATCCTTCAGGTATATTTAAGGAGTTCTCAGGAAAGATTTTATTCGATGAAACTGACTTAAAATCATCCAAGTTTGATTTAGCAGTAAAAGTTTCTTCAATTAGTACTGGAAATGGAATGATGAACAAAAAATCCTTATCTAAAGAATGGTTTGATGCTACTCAGTTTCCAGATATTAAGTTTATTTCAACTAAAATTGAAAAATCAGACAAGGGATATTCAATTATTGGTAACTTAACAATTAAAGGAACAACGAAATTAACTAAGATTCCAACTGTTTATAAATCAACTGGAAATGATGGAAGTTTTTCAGGAGTATTTTATGTTAAAAGATCAATTTTTCATTTAGGAAAAGCTAGTGATGCTGTTCCTGATGTATTAAAAGTAACATTTGACGTACCAGTTTCTAAAAAGTAAAATATGTTTAAAAAACCTTTTTTTCACGGAGTATCTTCTGGTCTTTTATCTGGTTTGATATGTTACATTTTCACTACTATTTTAAGTAGTGAATTTTATTATGATTTCTCTTTAATTATTAGTATGGAGAATATTTTTGGAGCTGCTATGTTTACTTCGGTATTCGCCTCTCTAATGAATACCGTAGCAATAAGAGTTTCTCCAAAATTTGGTGAGATTATTTTTAATGTGCTGTTTTCTATTGCTATTTTTGCAAGTTTACTAATGCCTATGTTATATAAATTACCTCTAGATTTCGATGAATATTTGACGGTTATTTTTCCTACTTATGCAATGGTCTTACATTTTATACCCGCTTTTGTTTGGTTTGCATTAAAGCCGATATTAAAAATTAACGTGTCTCGTTTAATAATGATTGTTGGTGTAATAGTATATATATCAATATGGTATTCTCTTAAGCCAATTCTTATGTATGTCTTACATTAAATAATTATTTAAAAATTAAACTTATGAAATTAACTTTATCAATACTAGTTTTAGTATTACTTTCTTTTACTATTATCAATAAAAAGAGTAGTAGAGAGCTAACTATTTATAATAATCATTATCCTTCTGGTATTTCTGGAGGGTATGCAGGAGCTCCTAATGAACAATCTTGCGTTGCTTGTCACTCAGGGAACACTCAATCTGGTTCTGGTGTTAATACATTGACTTTGTCGCAAAATGGAAGTAATGTGTCTTCTTATGTTCCTGGTCAAGTTTATACCGTTACACTATCTGGTAGTTCCTCAACTTCAAAAAGAGGTTTTCAAGCTGTCGCTTATAATTCATCAAATCAAATAACAGGAACCTTCTCTAGTGTGGCTAGTGGTTGCGCTCAAATTACTGGAGGAAGAGCGACTCACACGAGTTCATCAAATTCTAGTTGTAATTCTCAATGGATATGGAGTTGGACTGCACCAAGTTCTGATGTTGGAGATGTTACTTTTTATGCGTCAACTATGTCTGCGAATGGAAACGGTTCAACAAGTGGAGATTTAGTTTATTTGTCTCAACATACTTTTGGTGGGGTGTTAGGATTAAATGAAGAGGTATTAGCATCAAAAAATAGCTTCAAAGCAAGTTATGTATCAGAAAAAAATGCTGTGAATGTTAATTTTAATTCCTTAACTACAGGCAAGATGTTTTTCAATTTGGTAGATCTTAATGGTAAGTCTGTTTATACTTATTCGATGGATGATGCTAGTATAGGTGAAAATAATTTAAATGTTGTTTTACCTAAATCTATTGATAAAGGAATTTATGTTGTAAACTTTTTTGTACATAACGATGTTATGACTTACAAGGTTATGGTTCAATAATTTTTTTATGATAATCTTTTTGTCATAATTGAATTAACTTTATTAAAGAATTGGAATGGGTTATAAGTTCTCCATTCCAGTTCTTCTAATTCTCCACCCATTGCAAAGTAATTATCAATATTTGCATTTTTAAATTCTTCCGTTACGTGTTCGTGAAAATTTATAGCTGCAATCCAACCCTCCTCAAGTTCATCAGCCCATTCTTCGTAGTAACAGTCGTCTGAATAATGAAAGTTTAAAACATTTTCACCTATTAAGATAAATTTGTCTACCCCTTCGTACATTAGTCCTTCAATAATATCTCGCTTTAAGGTCATAATATCGTTTTCAATGGCATCATTCCATTCTCCAATCATTTCAATAATGGAATAACCTTGATTATAGTCCGTATAAAGAATTTTAATAAAAAGTGTAGGAGAACCTATATTATCCCATTGAGGATGTATGTAAAAGTTATAGATAGAATTTTCAAATTCAAATTCACTATATTCTTGTTCGAAAAAAGGAGAAGATGGATCTTCTGAGGCAATATAATAACTTCTCCAATCGTAAAATGGTTCTACTAAATGCATAATCAAATTTAAATTAAACTATTCTATTTTGGTACAGTTTTAGATAAATAATTATTACTTATTTTTACATAAGCTTATACTTACTCTCATAAAAAAGTGAGAATTATTAATTAAAAAGATATTATGAGAAATTTTTTCCTTTACCTTTCAATATTAGCATTTTTTATTTCATGTGATAATAAAAAGGAACGTTCTGTTAGTGAGCAAGTTTCTGCTTTTATTAGCGACAATGATTCAATTGTTGTTTTTGGAAAGTTAGATTACATGAATATGCTTACTAAAGCAGAATATGAAAAAGCGCCTAAAATTGGTCCAATAGTTTCTTCTGTTGTAAATGAATTTCAAAAAGTAATAAACACAAATGAACCTTTTTACTTTGCATTAAGTGGGCCTTTAAGAAAGGATGGTGCTCCCAATATAGGTTATGCTTTTTTATCTGTTATCAATGCGGATTCACTGGTAAAGGCATTAACTCAAAAAGGGTATGACTTAGATAAGGAAGGTGATTTGTATTACACCCACTTAAACGATATGTCTATTGGAGTAAAAAACCATTTAGCAATTTTGTTTTTTGATAAAGGTAAGGAAGTCAAACTCGATCGAATACAATCTACTTTCAAAAAAACAGAAGGAAAAATTTCTAATGAAAAGCAACAAGAAATATTATTAGCTAATGGGGATATGGTTTTTGGCTATAATATTGAAAATATATTCAAGTCCTCTACTACTCAAATAGATAATTTAAAAGATGATTTAAAACTGGAACTTGAAAATATGGTCAAAGATAGTTATGGCCATGTTGCTTTTCATTTTGAGAACGGTAAAGCAAGGGTAGTAGTTGAAAATGATTATTCTGAAAAGCTTAAAAAAGAACTTTTCTTTAAAAAAGATGAAGAGGGAAGCATTATAAAAAAGTTAGGAAAAGGCTCTCCAAGGATAGGTCTTTCAATGAATGTTGACATGAAAAAATTCCAAAGTTTTATCAATAAATACCTACCTGGTACAATTGATGATTTAGCAAGGTCTTTTGGTGGACCAGCTCAGATGGCATTAATGATGGGTGGACAAGATGCTCTAGCAGGCTTGTTAAATGGTGAATTCGGACTTGTAATGTTTGGAGAACCAGATCAATTTGGAGCAACTGTTCCAAGTTTTAATACTTATATTGGTTTGGGAGGAAAAGGAAAATCGTTAGCAGAGATGGGAGTTTCGTTGTTAGAACAAAACAATATTAAGGCAGTAGTTGATAATAAAGGATTGACTTGCTTTTCATCACCTGATTATATTTCGACTGATGGATCTAGTTTGGAACTGCCTAAAGGATGTCAGTTTTATGGGAAAAAGTCATTTACTGGTTTTATGAACTTAGAAGGCATGGATTTAACTTCATTTCAGTTGTCAGGAGGTTTAAAGTTAGTTGAGTTAGTTGAATCTATTCAATTTGAATTTGATGAAGATGGCGGAGAATTAATTCTTGAAACGATTAATAAAAAAGATAATGTGCTAAAGCAATCTGTTGATTTCATGTTAGATGAATTTGAAAGTCAATTAAATACTATGCCTTTTTAAAAGATAATTATGAAAAAGAATCAAGAGGATTGGAATAAGCTTACTCAAGAAGAACAAAGAGTAATATTAAATAAAGGAACAGAAATGCCTTTTACTGGAGAATATGATAACTTTAAAGAAGAAGGAGTTTTTATCTGTAGGCAATGTGAACAGCCTTTATATACATCATCAGATAAATTTAGTTCTGGTTGTGGTTGGCCTTCTTTTGATGATGAAATTAAAGGTGCTGTAGAAAGAGTTTTAGATAAAGACGGAAGAAGAGTAGAGATTATTTGCTCTAACTGTAAAGGACATTTAGGTCATGTTTTTGAAGGCGAAAGTTTTACGCCGAAAAATACTAGACATTGTGTAAACTCAATTTCGATGAAGTTTGTACAAGTGGATTAATCCACTTGTACAAAAACATCGTTAGCTACCTGAAAGCCACTTAAATATATCTAATCCGTTTACATATAGGGTTAACCCAATCAACAAGAAGAACCCAACGTATTGTGCGTATTCTAAAACTTTTTGAGGTGCTTCTTTTCCAGTAATGATTTCATATAATAAGAATACCACATGACCTCCATCTAAGGCAGGTATAGGCATAATATTAATAAATGCTAGAGCAATTGATATAAAAGCAGTATTTATCCAGAATATGTGCCAATTCCAAGTGCTAGGAAATAGATTTCCAATACCTGCAAAACCACTAACTTCTGTAGCACCTTTCTTTGTGAAAACGAATTTGAATTGTGCAGCGTAATCCGTTAGTGTGTTTTTCCCAGTTTTAAATCCTTTTACAAAACTTTCTCCTAGACCAAAATGAGCTGTTTTAATTTTATTATAATCAGGATAATCAGATTGGCTATGTTTTACACTAAAACCTAATAAACCGTCTT
>Ga0228670_1000797_pt1 | contig 16063 bp, 11 predicted proteins | sample 85DmetaG_FD_182785 | JGI IMG/M metagenome (GOLD analysis project Ga0228670, IMG submission 182785) | Seawater microbial communities from Monterey Bay, California, United States - 85D | ecosystem: Environmental > Aquatic > Marine > Coastal | place: USA: California | collected 2016-10-13
TACATCCAGTGGAGCAATGGTCTACGCATGTAAATCAAGTTTACCCCTGCCAACACCAGAGAATATACCCACTGGCTACACTTTGATCGCCGGCATCCAGTCAACCCAAACAACCCTGGTTAACGGTGTGGTCACCCCTTGGCCCGACGATCAGATCTCAGCGTCAGATCTTGCAGAACACCTAGAGACGCTCAGATCCGACAGAGACAAGATGCTGTCATCCAGTGATTGGACCCAGACCCTCGACAGCCCTTTTACGGATGCAAAGAGGCAAGAGTGGGCAGTCTATAGACAGGCTCTAAGGGACCTACCAGCTAATACCTCAGATCCAAGTAACCCAAGCTGGCCTACAGAACCCACCACCTAACAGCAAACACACAAAAGCATTACGGAGATTCCATTATGCCAAAAGGAAAAGGGACCTATGGGTCTAAAGTTGGTCGGCCACCCAAGAAGAAGAAGCCACCAAAGAAAAAGTAGCCCAGAAGAAATCTAACAAGCACACAAAAGAAGAATAAGATCGGAGAACCATATGATCGGCGCGTTAATCGGCGGCATCATGGGCATGGCTGCAGCTAACAAGCAGTCAAAGGCTATCAAAGACGCCAATAACCAAAACAACCAGTACATGAACGCAGCTATGCCTTACATGAAGGGCGCTATGGGTGACATCTCTGGTTCCTACCAAGGTATGGTTAACCAAGGCCCCTACTCAGGTCCCTATTATGCTGGCGTCAATCCAATGCAGACCATTGCCAACAATGGCATGTACAACTTTGGCATGGCAAACACTGGAACTGGTCAAAACCTGATGAACCAGTCAGATAGCTTTGGTTCTAACTCAGTTGATCTCTACAACCAGTTTCAAGGGATGGCTAACCGTCCTGACATGATGGCCGATGCTTCTCAGTATGCCACTGACAACATGAACCCCATTGTGCAAGCGATGATGCGTGATGACACTAGACGCCTTAACGAGCAAACGCTGCCTGGCATCAACATGGCTGCATCAGGATCTGGCAACACGAACTCCAGTCGTGCTGGTGTCGCTGATGCACTTGCCAATCGAGCATATGATGACCGCTTCGCTGACGTAAGCACCGATGTCTACAACAGCCTGCGTGACGCAAGGTTGGCCCAAGGTAACACCGAGTTTAACCAAACGACCTCAGCGCTGTCTAATGCAGGCAACGCGAACAACATGATGGCTAACAACTTCAACACTGGTCTGAACATGGCATCAGGTGGTTTCAACACTGCTCTGGGCGCTGGAAACAACCAGAATGCCTTCGACCAAGGTCAGATCGATGCTGACAAAGGTCAATTCGATTACACAACCGGCTACAATTACAACCTAGGTAAAGACTACTTGAATGCCCTGGCTGCTAACAAGACCGAGGGCAGCTACGCCCAGAACCCAATTAGCCCAGGTGCAAGCGCTTTAAGTGGTGCCATGAGTGGCATGGGCTTCCAAAACCAATACATGCCGAATGGCTTCAATGGCTTCGGTAACTTCTTTGGGGGTGGTGGTAATCCTTATGGCGGCGCTTCTTTTAGCCAAGGCATGGCTGGAGATTTCGTATGAACATGAACCTACCTTACGCTTTCTCCCAAGGTATCCTTAACCAGGGCCTTCCACAGCAGCAGCTCCCTTACAACTTAGGTCAACCTGTCCTAACCAACCCAAACCAACCCCAGGCACCTAACCCACCAGCGTTATCAATGTCCCCATACGGTAACGCCCGTGGATCTAGCCGCACACCTCAAATCCCTAGTCAGCAGATCAACATGGGCGGCGAAGGCCTCATGAGAATTGGCGCAGCTGGTCTAGGTGCAGGCGCACAGGGGCCCCTAGCTCAGATGGGTGCTATGGGTAACATGTATGGTGGTCTTATGGACTACAATCGCCAACGCGAGATGGAAGCCTTTAATGTCGAAGAGGGACGCCGCGTAGAAGAGCAGCGCCGCGCTGACATCATGCGTAAACTGAATGCAAGCAATAGTGCAGCTGCTGATAAAAAAGACAAAGATGCTCCAGATCATACACGCGAGATCACAAACCTTACGTCATCTCTAGAGGCACTCAAGCGAGGCGGTTTAACGGGCTGGATTGACGGTAAAGCACGGGCAGCATTAGATCGGGCTGGAATATCAATAGCTAGCTTTGGTGGTGACACTACAAAAGCAGCAGAGCGTTTAATTTTAGAAGAGCTATCTGTCTTTGCTACACTTGAGTTTACCGCAAAAACCAAAGGTGCAATCACAGATCGTGAGATGGCACTTTTCCAAAGACCAGTTCCACAGATTACTGATGATGAAGACGTCTGGATTAATTGGATTGAGCCACGCCTAGAGATCCTTAACCAGGTTCACCAAAATGGCGTCTCAAACGAAAGAGCAGCCCAAGATGGTGGAACCAGTGGGTCTGGTAATGACGGTGGCTTCAAGATCCTCAGCGTCGAAGACTAAAGCCTTCACAATTCAAAGATATTACTAGCAGTAGGAACCTATGTATGGCTGTATTCACCATCCAAGGACCTGACGGTAAAACTTACCGTGTCCAGGGGAATGATCAGGCTGGAGCAATTAACTTTCTCAAAAGCCAAATTGGATCACAACAGAATGCAGCCCCAGCGCCTACAGCAGAAGTAAACCCAGACGGTACGGGCGTAAGCCGCGCAATAGAAAAAGGTGTGCGAAGTGTTTACACTGGGGGTAAGCAATTTCAAGCTAACATACTTTCAGAAAAAGTTAACCAAAAGACGCAACCAAATGCTGAGTATTTAAAAAGAGCATTGATGCTTAGGGGTGCTCAGATCCCCCCAGGCATGGACCCAAACAACATAGACGTTGACAGGGTAATGCAGTTTAACGTCCTTGACTTAGGTAAAGGTACAGACTGGCGAGATGATGTCTACAAGTTTGCTGGATTAGCCGTAAAAAACCGTGACGAATACTTTCAAAGTGGTGAAGAAGCTCAGGACTTTAGTAAACTTGACGATCTATCACAGGAAATAGCATCCCAGAACCAAAAGATGCGTGACCTTGTCCGATCACCAGGCGCTCAGAATGCTGCAGATAGATGGGAAGCAGCGCCAGACGTTAAAAGTGCATTGAAAAGCCTTGCAGTAAATCCCCTTGAGAGCGTAGCTTTCTTCGGTGAACTAGCAGCTGAAAGTATACCCAGCATTGCAGCTGGTTCTCTTGCAACCTTGATAACAGGAAATCCTACAGTTGGCGCTGGTGTGCTGGTGTTTACCAGTGCGCCCCGCTCCTACAATGAAGAGGTAAACAGTTTTTTAACTGAGAATGGTGTGGATACAACAGATCCACAAAGTGTCTCTGATGCCCTTGATAATCGTGAATTGATGAGCAAGGCAAACAGCAGGGGATTAACCAAGGCAGCTATCGTTAGTGCTTTTGAAGCCCTAGGAATGAAAGCTGGCGGCGGTATCCTTAAGCAGAGTGTCGTACAAGGTTTCACAGGTGGTGCAGGGGAAGGTGTATCTACTAAAGTCTTAGATGGCGAAGTAGACTGGAAAGATGTCTGGTTAGAAGGCCTTGCAGAACTTGCAACAGCCCCAGCTGAAGCAACTATTCTTAGAAACAAGAAAGGCCAAGGCACGGCTACCAAAGAAGAGCGAGTGCAAAACAATGCAGCTGCTGCATCCTTAGCCCAGCGCTTACGGACACTGTCGCAAAACAACAGCTATAATCTTAAAGACGTAAAGAAAGACGGTGGAGCAAAACAGACTTTAGAATCTGCTCACGAAGCTATTACTGGTGAGATGAAAGCTATTGTGACCAACCCAGCGGTCAAAGGCTACCTAGATCCCAAACAAGCCAAGACTTTAGAAGAGCTTATTGATAAGTATGCCAAAGCGCAGATTGCTATTCGCCAAACTAGGAACAAGGTCAAATCTAAAGTTGACCAAGAAAACTATGATGCCATTCTGAATGCGCTACCACCTAGCAAAGAGCGTGATCAAATTGCCAACCTTATGCGCGAAAGCAATGTCCTCACAGATCTCTTTAGAAGCGGGACAAAAGGCGGCGTAAGTTCATTCACAGACACTTTCAACCCGTTTGCCCGTGAAGATGGATCTTATGACCCGTCACGCATGATATCAGCTGGTCTAAACAAAGGCACAGCCATCCTAAGTGCTGGTGCATCCTTACCAACTCAGTTTGGCATTGTTGCTGGTGGTCGGACCATTGATGCAGTCACAAGACGCCGCGCAGCAATAGACCGCTTTGTACGCAAGAACGAAGGCAAAACACCTCTTCAAGATCCTACGGGTCCATCCTTAGTAGAAGCTGAAGCAAAACGTCAGGCACAAGCAGATCAACTCAAGTTTGAGGATGATCAAATGGGTTTAGAGCTTGGTAAACTGGCTCAGTCAGACAAAGACAATAGCCCTGTTGGGACAGTCTTATTAGGCACAGGTTTAGATAGAGATGGTCTACGCGCAGTAATGTCTGAGCTTGAAGCCTTAAACCCAGACATAAAGGCACTAAAAGATGTCTTTACTGACATCCGCAAGAACATGGATGGTGGCAATAACAAGATCCGTAGACTTGATGACATTATTCCTATTATTAACCACCACCTAAACACCCCAGACACCACAGTCCAACGTCAAGCTAATCCAGATCAACTGTTAGCCCAACGCGCTGGTGTGAACATGCCCAATGTTGACCAAAGCCCACCAGCGCAGACCCAAGCACAGACTGCAGCACCTGGTCAGCCTCAAGGTCAGCCCCAGTCTGGCAACCAGTTTACAACCCCAGAGAACTACCAGGCAGGCAAGAGCGACAACAACGCTTTCGCCAGGAACTTAGAATCTAAGCTTGCAGATGACACAACTCTGGCCCCCTTAGACAAAGCCCAGCTAGCGACAGCCCTCGCAGACATGCAGGCAAGCCTTGGCCCTAACCCAGTCGAAGCTATGACTGAGATAGTCGAGGATCTGGGCAACATGGGCGTGTCTCAGGAAGCTATTGACACGTACGTTAAACCGTATGCTGACCGTGTGATTGCCCAGCAAGCCCGTGTTGGACGTCTGCAATCCCCTAGTGATACGCCACCAGCTGCTCCTACTGTAGATCAGACACCAGCTGCTCCTACTGCAGAGCAGCAGTCTCCACTTCAGCAGGCGCAGCAGTTAACTGAGGCTGCTAATTCTGCTAAGGATAAGGCTGCTGCACAGGATTCAGCTAAGGTTAGTGATACAGCACCCCTAAGTGAAAAACTGGAGTACGTTAATTCACTAGAGCGCCTGCGAACCACAGTGTTGGCCGAGGGTGCTGCCCGTAAGATCACGGAAGGCAACATGGACCCAGCGTCTGTAGAAGCCATGCTCAATCAACTGGAGCAGAACAACCCTGGTATCAAAGCAAAGATCTTGGAGATCACTGGTCCTCAGCAGCAAGCTGAAGACAGTCCTAGGTTTGCTAGGATTGCTCCTGTCCCGTTTAACAACGACAGGATGCAACAGATGTTTGGGGTCGAGGATCCTACACCTGGCGGCAACTATATTGACCTAGATACAAAGGAAGACCTCACAGGTAATACCTATGCAGGCGGTAAGGTTTCTATCGTTGACGGTAAGCCTGTCTTAGATACCAGTGATGACTTCTCTGAGCCAGCCACGAAAGCTGATGGCCGCAAGGTAAAGGTCAACCTATTTAAACAAAAAGCAGGCTGGAAGTGGATCGACTATGATGGCCCAGCCACCATTGTTTCTACTGAAGTAGGCGGCAAGCACCACTACGCTTTGTCTTCTGACTTCCAGAACCCAGTAACACTTCAGACATACCCCAACCAACCTAGTGAACCACGGTTACGCCCGACCACTCAAGGTGAGGTGGAGCTTGGAAACAAGATTGGCAACATCAGTGTCCGAGGGAAGATTCACCCCGTATATGATGAAGTGCGTATTGTCTCAAAGAGCCCAGAGCGTCCTCAGGTTTCTACAGATGGCCCCCTTCTCAGCATACCAGAGATCCCACGCGGCGAATCTACAAATATACAAATGCCTAACCAATTGGGTACAGCCTTTGGTTTTGCTAAAGATTCCAACTTTGCAAAAGGTCGGGACCTTAAGCTTGCACTCCAAGAGAAATCATTGGCTGCACAAAAGGAAGAAGGTGTAGATTTAACTGAGCTATCTACAGAAAACGTAAGTCGCCTTGCAGATCACGTTGTCTCTGACGCTCTAGAAGCCCTCAAAGACAACTCAAATGCCATTGGTTGGTATGATCGAACGGTAACTGACGCTCTTAGTAGCCTGTCAGAGATCTACCCAGAAATCCAAACCAACCCAGTTAACAAATTACAGTTCATTTGGGCTCTGGCGGTCACCTCTAATGGCACCAAAGTCGATAAGAACTTTGAGTTAGCTGCAAATGCCTACGATACACTGCAAAGAACTGGTCGGTTTCCTACAAACATAGGTATTGGTGAGGCAGCTAAAGCAATTAATGGCGGCCTGCAGCAATATCACACAATGCTTGAGAAGTTTGAGCGTCAAACGAACAGTAACGAAGGTGATCACCAGTTACTTGCTGACTTTATGAACTCCCAGGTCCCCGTTAAGCAGATTGAACAAGAATATGATGTCCAAATCAGTGGTGAAGGTAAGAATACCTTAGTTCGTGGGGCATCCATTTTAGGCCCTAAGATTGGGAATGGTTTCTTCAGTAATCTCTATGGTAACTTTGATGCCTTAACTATGGACCGCTGGCTAATGCGTACAGTTGGCCGCATGCGCGGGTCTTTAGTTAAAATGAATCCAGCTATGGAAAAGAAGAAGCGTTCTGAGATTAAATCTATGATTACAGATATGTCACCAAACGCAAAGGATTCTTCAGAGGTAAAAGCTGAAAAGTCAGCGAAGCTTAGGGATTTGCGTAGGTTAATGAGGCCTTCTGGTATCAAGATTGGCAAAACTATGTCAAACCAGAGCATGAATGAACTGTCGGCATATGTAGCCAAGCAGTCAACATCAAAGGATTGGCGTGAAAGCCTTAATCAGATATCCCCAGAACTTCGCAAAGCAGCTAACTCTCTTGCTAAGTATAGGGATGGTCAGGTAGAGGCCCCAGCTGGCGCTAAAGAGCGTGACTTCATCCGCTCTGTGTTCACTGAAGCACTAGGAAGGTTAAACTCAGAGCCTACGGTGACTAGGGCTTCAAACGCTGGCCTTACAATGAGTGACTTGCAGGCTCTCTTGTGGTATCCAGAAAAGCGCCTATATGATACAGCAAAAGCCCCCGAAGGTCAGGAAAGCAGAGGATATGCAGATGACGAAGCGCCAGACTACGCAAACGCAGCCCGAAAACTTGTCGAAGCAAGAAAAGCAATGGCTGTCGGAGGTGGACTGGGATCTACTGGAGCAGCTGGACCAAGAGGAAGAGGGCCAGTCGATTCCGATGCAAGATTCAACCAGCAACCCACAGGAGTCGCAGGCATCCTCGCCCAGCGGATTCAAGGAAGTCCTGATGGACCCATTGCCAGGGGTGCTATCCCCGATGTTCAAGAAGTAAAAGGCCACGCAAATCACGCACGGGCTTTAGTTGAAATTGGCAAGCCTGGGTCTGATTATGAGAATGGCATCAAAGACCAACGTATGGTCGAACACCTAGCTAAGGCAGTTGGTGTTACCCTCAAGATGTTCAATGACCACAACGCTATGCTAGACGATGGTGGTTTCACAGGTGAGAACCGCAAGCGTGGGGAAGACGCTGGTGGAGTTTACATGCGTAAGCAGAATATCGCCCGCTCATTGGCCCCTGGAGCTAAGATAATTAGGGGTGGGCAAGTAGTTCGACCATTTAAGTCTTATCTAACGGCACTTCATGAAGTTGCTCATGGTATTGCTGGTCGAGACATTGAGGGTAACTTAACTCAAAATGTTAACATGGGTAAAAACTACCTAACTGGCAATCAAGATGCGGCACCAATAGATACTCTTGAGCATATGATTGGCAGTCTAGCAACGATGCCCAGCGCTAAGAAAAACAAGATTATCAAGGAGATTATGTCTCTCCAAGACAATGAGTCTTTTGTGGGTGATGGTGTTTACTACGGAGTAAGGCCAACAGGGCCAGCTAAACAAAAACTTGAGCTAATGCTCTCTGGGTCAGATGCAAAAAAGCAGCTTAGAGATCGCATTAAGAACTTTGAGAAATACTCGCGCAGCATCCCAGAGTTTACTGTTGATCCTCTCATTGTATATCTTCAAGATCCTAAGAAGATGAAGAGCGTTGCACCTGAGACAGCCAAAGCCATCAGGGCGTTCTTTGTAAATAGCTCTAAGATCCGCTTCTACAGCCACCCACTAGCGATGGCCTTTGCGGTCGTTATGGCAATGCTCATGAAGCAAGAGCAAGCTGAGGAAGAAGAACGTCAGCAGCAGCAGATGCCCCCTGGAGCATTAAACCAACCAATGCCCCAAGGTATGCTGTCAGCCTAATCCAGCACAACAAGGAAGCACACATGTTAAAAACTGTATTGGACCTGGTGCCAATCATAGAGGCTATTGAGAAAGTTAAAGCCTCTAAAATCCTCACAGACACACAGAAGCAAACTATCTTCTCAGAGATGGGCCCAGGCATCCCCGCCGATGTCTTTTGTAAACAAGTCCCTCAGACGCTGTCGATCATACACCAGATATTGGAGAAATCGAATGGGTCACAAACCAAACGTCCCACGCAAGAAGCGAGTGAAAGGTCCACTGCGAAACCCAGAGACAAACGCAGTAGTGCAGCAGCACAAGACACCAGAGGGCAGAGCAAAGTACCGTCTGATGCTCCTAACAAGAAAAAAGGGCGGTAGGCCCCTAGGAGTACCTGACGGACACACTGTCAAAACAATTAAACCAATCGTGGACAAGGCTAAACGAGACGCAAAGAAGGCTGTAAGTATCATGACAAAAGAAACCCCAATAGAAGATCCCCGCGCTGCAGAGGCACTGGAGACAGCTGTTGAAATCATGCGTACACCAGTACACAACCGTGATCGCCTGCAGGCCGCTAAGATCATCCTCGATTTTACCAAGATCAAACCCGTGGCGAAATCGGAAGTAACGATTGGTAACGCAGAAGCTTTCTTAACTTCGCTACTTGATGACGAAGATGGAGAGCAAGAGGATGTCAGCGAAAGCTAACAAACTAAAAGCGGTACGAAAGCGTCTTTATGATGACTTTGAGTTCTATTCCAAAGCAGCACTGAAGATCCGTACCAAGACGGGCGAGATTGCCCCTCTCAAACTAAAGCCAGCCCAGAAGATACTGAACGATGCTGTCACCAAGCAGATGGAGACTGAAGGCAAAGTTCGTGTGATTATCTTGAAGGCTCGACAGCAGGGCCTTAGCACCTACGTGGGTGGCTACTTGTACTTCAGCGTTTCACAGCGCAAAGCCAAGAAGTCACTGGTAATTACCCACCACTCAGACAGTACCCGTGCGCTCTTTGATATGACCAAGAGATATCACGATAACTGCCCAGAGATCTTAAAGCCACACACTAAGTATAGCTCGCGGCGTGAACTATCGTTTGACGTCTTAGACAGTTCTTATGTGGTCGCCACAGCTGGCGGTGAGGCTATCGGGCGGGGCGAAACCTTGACCCATGTCCACTGCTCAGAGCTTGCGTTCTGGTCAAAGACAACAGCTGCTGACAACTGGAACTCCCTGACCCAGGCTGTACCAAATGCAAAAGGCACAGCTGTCTTTGTCGAAAGCACAGCCAATGGCGTCAACGGCGTCTTCTACGACCTGTGGAAGGGGGCAGTCGAGGGAACTAACGGTTATGTTCCAGTGTTTATTCCCTGGTTCGCCGACCCAGAATACAGAGAGGCAGTCCCTAAGAATTACGAGCGTACACCAGAGGAAGAAGAGCTAGCCAACCAGTATAATCTAGATGACGAGCAACTGATGTTCAGACGTCGAAAGATTGCACAAAACGGCATAGATCTGTTCAAACAAGAGTACCCCTCAGAGGCTGAGGAAGCCTTCCTGACAACTGGTCGCCCTGTGTTTAACCCAGAGCAACTACAGAAGGCTTTAGGTAACACACTGGACGTTAAAGAGCGCCTAGCCTTAGAGGGCGAGGAGTTCCTACACAATGTCCGTGGAGAGCTCACGATGTATCGCCCGATAGATCCTGGTGAGCAGTATGTCATAGGTGCAGATGTCGCTATGGGCGTCCGTGGTGGTGACTACTCAGTGGCTCAGGTCTTAGACAGTAAGAAACGCCAGGTTGCTGTCTGGAGAGGTCGCGTGCATCCAGATTACTATGCACAAGTCCTGTTTCACCTAGGTCACTTCTTTAACACAGCTTACATTATCGTTGAGAACAACGGTCACGGTATTCTGACGTGTACTAGGCTCGCCAAGGATATGGCCTACCCCAACTTCTTTACGGAAGTCCAAGTAGACAAGCTGACAGACAAAGAGACCATCAAGTTAGGCTTCACTACGACAGCTAAAACAAAGCCCCTAATCATTGATGAGCTCAGAGCAGCCTCGCGTGACAGTGAGATCGAACTCAACGACAAAACCACCATTCGTGAGATGCTCACCTACGTGGTCACTGAGACAGGGTCGATGGAAGCTGAACAAGGCTGCTATGACGATTGCGTCATGTCTTTAGCTTTAGCCAACCACGTACATCAGGGTGCCTGGGAACCGATAGAAAGCGCAGATGACTATTACATTGAAATGGTATGATCATGGATAAAACAGACTACAAGAAGGTCGATGACGATAAGTTAGTTTCGATCTTGGATGACAACATCCGCAGATCTATCGGTTACTATGATAGCCAAGTGAGCCGTGAGAGAAAGCGTGTAGTAGACTTTTACAACGCAACGCTCCCCAAACCGGCACACGATGGCAACTCTAAGTATGTATCGATGGACGTCTATGATGCTGTCGAGTCTATGAAAGCTGCGCTGCTAGAAACCTTCAGCACAGGCTACAAGACCGTGCGCTTTGCTGCCAACACAGGTGAAGACCAGCGTATTGCTGATGTGGCTACAGCCTACTGTGACTATGTAGCCAACCGCCAGAATAACCTGTTTGAGGTTATGCAGTCAGCCATCCACGATGGTCTGGTGGCACGGGCTGGTATTGCCAAGGTCTACTGGGATGAGCGTGAAGACAGCTACCTTCAGACAATCCAAGATCTTACTGAAGAAGAGTTTGATGCACTGGTTGCTCAAGAGAACGTCGAGATCGAAGAAGTAGAGCAAGATGAGCTTGGTTTATACTCTGGTGACGTCAGAATATTCCAAGACACCAGCCAGGTTGCCATTGAGGCTATTCCACCTGAGCAGTTCATAATTGAGCCACAATGCCGTTCTTTAGAATTGGCAAGCTTCTGTGGTCATAGAACTGAAATGACAATCTCTGAGCTACGTGAGGCTGGTTATGATGAAAAGCTTATTGCAAAGATTGCAGACCATGATGATGTGGAAATGGAGACTGATCCAGAGGTGCTGGCAAGGCATGAAGAGATTGGTTCAGACCGTGGCTTCAACGCCTCAGGTTTCCAAGATCAGGTCCGTAGTGTCACGGTGTATGAGGTTTATCTCGACATCGATCTGGACGCTTCTGGTATTGCTGAGAGTTACAAAGTAATCAAGGCAGGCAACGTCATCCTAGACAAAGAGAAATGCCAGTATAAACCGTTTATTCCCTTTGTTCCCCTACCGATACCCCACGCGTTCTTTGGTTCTAACTTTGGCTCCAAGGTAGTTCCCATCCAGACAGCCAGAACGGTGCTAACTAGGTCTATCCTAGATCACGCGCTGATGACAAATAACCCGCGCTACACAGTGGTTAAAGGTGGTCTAACGAACCCAAGAGAGCTTATTGACAACCGTGTCGGCGGCATTGTGAATGTCTCACGCCCCGATGCAATTAACCCTATGCCACAAGCGCCCCTCAACCCGTTTATCTTCCAGACAATCCAGATGCTGGACGAAGACAAAGAGGACACCACAGGCGTCTCTAGGCTATCCCAGGGGCTCAACAAAGATGCCATCAGTAAGCAGAACTCAGCTGCTATGGTTGAACAGCTGGCAACTATGTCTCAGCAGCGCCAGAAGATCATTGCACGTAACTTTGCTAACGGTTTCCTCAAACCATTGTATCAGCTGATGTACCAGCTGGTCGTTGAGAATGAGCCGCAAGGTAAGATCGTTGAGATTGCTGGTGACTACGTCCAAGTTTCCCCAGCTGAATGGGGCTCTAAACGTGATGTGACTGTTGAACTACACTTGGGCTATGGCGAACAGGAGCAAGAAGCTCAGAAGTACCTAGCTTTGCATGGTTTGATGTCTGCTGATGAAACCTTGTCAACGATGTACACACCAGAAAACCAGTACAACCTGATGACCCATGTGATGGAGCAGAACGGCATTAAGAACGTCAAAGACTATCTGACGATGCCACAAGAACTGCCTGAGCAAGGCCCAGATCCAATGATGCAAATGCAGATGGAAATGCAGCAGAAACAGATGGAAATCCAAGAGCGTCAGACAGCCGTGTCTGAGATGAAGGCACAGATGGACGCGCAGCTTGGTCAGATGAAACTACAGCTAGAGCAAATGAAAGCACAGAACAGCGCTGCCATTGCTAGTGACAGCATGGATCTCAAAGAGGCCCAGCTGGAGCACAAACAGTTCGTCGATAAGGCTGAACTAGAGATTGCGGCAACTGCTGACGATGTCAGGGCTATCGCTTCACCAACTGGGTAAACCCCCAGACTAAAACCACCAAAAAGAGAGCAAAACTATGAACGAGCAAGAACTCATCAGCCAAGGTGAGGACGCAGCTGCTTTGCTGGGGTCCGAGCCATTCAACCGTGTAGTCAACAAGATGGTTGAACAATGCTTCCACAACTTTGTGAACTCAAAACCAGATGAAAACAAAGAACGAGGCATAACCTATTACCAATACCGCGCCTTGGTTGACGTGGTAAACACTTTAAAACAACACGTTCAGATCCGAGATGAAATCCTGGCGAAGAACGCACAACAAGAAGGCGACACCAGCCAAGAGGGGGACATGGACCATGTCTAACAACGTCCAGCAAACGCCAACTCAACCAGCAGCCTTTGACGATCTGTCAGATGCTGCAGACGCCCTACTAGGAAGATGGTCAGACGGTGAAAACCTATCCGACGATGATGAACTAGAGGCAACAGACGAAACCCTCGAAGAGACAGAGGACGAGTCTGATTACGACCAGGAAGATACTGAAGTCGATGAAACCGAAGATGAAACCGATGAGGACCCTGACGAAGAGGAAGAGCCAACCACCGAAGACGAAGACCAGGAAGCGGATGAAATTGATATTTCTGATGACACCCTGGTTGAAATTGCAGTGGACGGTGAAACCAAACAGGCATCCTTAAAGGATCTTAAACGGCTCTACGGCCAAGAAGCATCCCTAACCCGTAAGTCTCAAGAAACTGCTGCCAAACGCAAAGAGGCCGATGAGGCCTTGCAGAAAGCACACGTCAGTTATCAGAAGCTGCTCGAAAGGGCTGAACAGCGGATGAAGCCATATGCTGAAGTAGATATGCTTGTCGCATCCCGACAGATGTCTGCTGATGATTTTGCTTCGTTACGCCGTGAACACAAATCAGCTGAAGCAGATCTGAAGTTCCTCAAAGAGGAGTCTGACGCATTCTATCGTAACGCCCAAGCACAACAACAAGAACAGATGCAAAAGGCGGCACAGGAATGTGTGAAGGTCCTTGAAGCCGATATCCCAGAGTGGGGCAATCAGATGTACAACGACATCCGCACCTACGCTGTGAGCCAAGGCTTAGCCCAGGAACAAGTGGATCAATATGTTGACCCTGCTGTCATCAAGATCCTGAACAAAGCGCGTCTATACGACCAGACCAAAGCAACGGCTAACACCAAGAAGAGCAAAGCTAAGGTCATCAAGTCTAAAGACAGTAAGCGCAGAGTTCTTAAAACTACTAAGGCCCCTGCTACAGACCAGGACGTTCTCACGATGAAACAAAAGAAAGCGCGTGAGCTTCTGAAGAATAGTACGGATCTAGACGATGTGAGTGATGCACTGATGGCGCGTTGGCAGCGCTAATCTAGTTCAACATCTTTATTAATAGAAAGACCCAAGACAATGGCAACTTATACTACATATAACCAGATCGGTAAAAAAGAGGACGTCAGCGACATCATTACTGACATCAGCCCTCTGGATACACCGATGTTTACTCTCATGAAAACTGAGAAAGTAAGCGCCCGTGTTTTCGAATGGCAAGAAGACGCTATTCGTGCATCCGATGCCGACAACGCAATCGTTGAAGGGGCAGACGCATCTATCGGTACACTTACGCCGACCACAATGCGCTCTAACACAACCCAGATCATGGAAGAAAGCTTCCAGGTGAGTGCAACAGCGGATGCGGTGGCAACCTACGGACGTGCAAAAGAAACAGCCCACCAGCTTTCTAAAGCCCTCAAGGCTATCAAGAAAGACGTGGAAGCTTCTTTTGTAGGTCGCGCTCAGGCTGCTGTAACGGGTAGCTCATCAGCTGCACGTAAGATGGCATCGTTGATTAACCAGATCTCAACTACTGTTGACGCTGGTTCAAACTCAACGGATCCATTGACAGAAGCAAAGCTGCTGACAGCGGGTCAAACTGCGTACAACAACGGTTCTGACGTAACTACGTTTATGGTCAAGCCAGCCGATGCACAAATCGTTGCTGGGTTCGCTGGATCATCTGGACGTAACCGTGAGATCGCCCAAGGAAAGACATTGGTCAATGCTATTGACCTATATGTCAGCCCGTATGGTGAATACCGCTGTGTGCTCAATCGTGAGCTCCTCTCAACACATGCGCTGCTGATCGACCCGTCTATGTTCAAGACAGCTGTATTGCGTCCGTTCGCACGTACACTGCTTGCTAAGACTGGTGATTCAGACAAGCACAGCATCGTCGGTGAATACTCATGTAAGCACATGAACTTCGCAGACTCTGTGATGATCACAGGCTTGTCGTAAGCACTACGAACTAATTCTTAGGTCCACTTAGGTGGTCCTAGGGATCAGATGAGGGTCACCCTTGTCGCTCTGGGTTTTTGCTCTCCTTACCCAGGGTGACTTGGGTGGCCCTCTTTTTGTTTTTAAGGGGACGTCAATGACCAAAAAGAACAGTGTGAACCTACTGAGTGGTTCGACTGACTTTCTACAAGATGGCAACAGTGTCATCCAGAAGAGCACACAGATTATATCCCAGTCATTCATGGACGATTTGAAAGAGAGCCGTAATCAAACAAGCGGTAAGCCATCAGGTGAGTTTATGCGTGTTGCGTCAATTCCAACCACAGTAGTCGAGAAGTGGATGCGCGAAGGTTTCAACATCTGGGAAGCCTCAGGAACTGAAATCGTAAAGAGACTGAAGAACGAAAGTCTTGATGGTTTTCTAGCAACCGACAAAAGGATTTAATCATGAGCTTGTACGAGAATATTCACAAGAAACGAGCCAGGATCAAGAAGGGCTCAGGCGAAACCATGAGACCCAAAGGTGCAAAAGGTAGGCCGACAGCCAAGGCTTTTAGGGCTGCAGCAAAGACAGCCAAGACGCCAGCCAAGAACAGAAGGACCTAGGAAATGAACAAAGGTGCCATACGGACCCACTTCAAGGAGCTACTGAACCGTAGTGATATTACAGATAGTCTGGCTGACACCTTTATCTCCCAGTCAATCACTAGGATCGAAAGAACCCTAAGAATACCATCGATGGAAAAGCGCCAGGCAATCACTATTGATGCTCAAGTTAGCCACGTCATCGTGCCAAATAACCTCTTAGAGATGATTGATGTCTACTACGCCTTCACAGTTCTCTCTAGAATTCCCCTGCACGAAATGCTCGCCATGAAAGACGTTGGCGAAACAGGAACGCCTAAGCATTTCTCAGTCCAAGGTGAAAACCTATTGCTCTACCCTGAGCCCACCACAGGCACCCTCAGTATTAGCTACTATGGTGAGTTTGATGCAATGACCTCAGAC
>Ga0228670_1000814_pt1 | contig 15832 bp, 10 predicted proteins | sample 85DmetaG_FD_182785 | JGI IMG/M metagenome (GOLD analysis project Ga0228670, IMG submission 182785) | Seawater microbial communities from Monterey Bay, California, United States - 85D | ecosystem: Environmental > Aquatic > Marine > Coastal | place: USA: California | collected 2016-10-13
AACGCAACGCCCGCGCATCCGAGGCTGAACAAGCGCTGGAGCGGTTTTACGTCGCCCTCGACGAAGTGAGCAAAATGCAGGAAATCTTGCTGGCGTCCGAGGATCGTCGCCGCGAGTTGGAGACCGTCATTGAGGTGATCCAAGCTACGCTTCGCCGCACCATCGCTGAACGTGATGAGGCCCGTAGCCGTGCCGAGTTATTCCGCACCGAGCTTGAGGCAGACACTGGGACAAGTCGCACTGGTACCGGCCAAATGCAGGATGCGCAGACAACCCTCGCATTTCTGACCGAAGCCCTCGACCAAGTCGCCGTCAAACGTGATGAGGCTATCCAGATCGCGGGCTCTGCCGAGGCGGAAACCGCAGCACTGGAGCGTGAAATCCGCATCATGGCGGACCGAAACGCCCAGATCTTTGCCCAGCTTGAGGCGGCCGTTGAGGTCTCATTCGAGCCGCTGCGCAAGGTTTTCAATCGGGCGGGCCTGCCCACCGATCGCATCCTGAACGAAGTGCGCCGCGGCTACAGCGGCCAAGGTGGCCCCCTCACCCCCATCAGCTTTTCGACACGCGGCAACGCCCTGATCGACGGTGATACGGCACGGGCAAACGACATCCTCAACCGGATGCAAGAGGTTGATCTCTATCGCCTCGCCGCTGAACGCTCTCCACTTGGGCACCCAATCCGTGGGTCTTATCGTGAAACCTCCGGCTTTGGGCCCCGCTGGGGCCGCATGCACAACGGCCATGATTTCGCAGGCCCCCACGGCACCGATATCGTCTCAACCGCAGACGGCACAGTGACTTTTGCAGGCTGGCAATCGGGCTACGGCAAAATAGTTAAAATCCGCCATGCCTTTGGCTTTGAAACCCGCTACGCTCACCTCACGACCATCCACGTGAAGCGGGGCCAAAGGGTCTCGCGCGGGCAACATATTGGTGATATGGGATCGACCGGACGGTCCACGGGGACCCATCTTCACTATGAGATTCGCAGTGGCGGCACCGCCCTAGACCCGAAACCCTTCGTAGACGCAGGTAGAAATGTTTTCTAAATCCAAAATCAATGAGCCCGGCCCCAAGGCCGACACCGCAGCCCCTAGCTCCGCCGCGCCAACGCCCCCAAAGCCCGCCGAAATGGGTGCCGGAGCCGCCGCGATGAAGCCCAAAGCCGCGCCATCCATCCTGTCCTCGGACCTGTTGGTGAAGGGCAATTTGAAATCAACTGGTGACATTCAGATCGAAGGTCAGGTTGAGGGCGACGTGCACGCCCACCTGCTGACTGTCGGTGAAACCGCCACCGTACGCGGCGAAGTTGTCGCCGACGATGTTGTGGTGAATGGCCGTGTGATCGGTCGCGTTCGCGGCCTCAAGGTCCGCCTGACGTCCACCGCCAAGGTCGAGGGTGACATCATCCACAAGACCATCGCAATCGAAAGCGGCGCCCATTTCGAAGGCTCCGTGCAGCGTCAGGACGATCCCTTGGGTGGTGCTTCCAAGACACCAGCGCCGGCATCGAAACCTGCCAGCGCCTAAGCCTAAAACCGCAAACAACACATCTTACGCCGCTCCATTCGGGGCGGCGTTTTGCGTTTCAAACGCCCGGCACAGGATGCGATAGCGCACGTCGGTACAAATGCCACGACGCATGCCCCAACAGCGGCAACACCAAAAACAAGCCCAAAAACCCGGGCAGCATCCCCACAAAGAGCAACGTGGCGACGGTCATCCCCCATCCCAGCATCAGCCCCAAATTCGCCTGCACGGCCTGAAAGCTGACGATCATGCCTGTCACAAAATCTAACTCTTTGTGGAGCAACAACGGCAAGCTCAGCACCGTGATCGAGAACAAGACAAACGACAAAATCCCGCCCACAAGACTGCCAACGGCCAACATGCTAACCCCATTGATCGTCATCAAATAACCAAGCGACGATGACACGTTCACCATCGCCTCAAGCCCCATAAACAGCGCAAACAACATATGCGCCAGAAAGTTCCAGAAAAGAAAGAACACCAAAACCACCCAAGCCATAGTGGGCAACTGTCGGTGGCGCTGATCTAGGATCACGCCCATCACCCCGCCCCACGTCAGCGTCTCGCCCTGCTCAAGTCGTCGCGATACCTCATACAGCCCTACAGCCGCAAAAGGCCCCAACAGCGGAAAACCAAGCGTGATCGGCAAGGCCCACCAGATCTGTCCGGTCACAGCCAAAAACAGATAAAGCGCCCATCCCCCCGCAACATATACAGACGCAAAAGCGAGCCCATACTTCGGTGCCGCTTTCAGGTCCTGCCACCCGGCTGCAAAGCTCGCGCGCAGATCCTGAGATGTCAGCGTATTGATGGATGGCACTGCGGATGCCGCAGGCGGGTCACGGTCTATCCCGGCGGATGTAGTAGTCATCGGTCCTCTCCCTATGACGTCACTTTACCCTGTTTTCCTCGCCCCACCAAAACGAAATTCACACGACACCAAAACACCGGTCCCCGGCTCCTTTGTTCAAAAAATATTCAAATGGCGCGGGGCCGCGTAGCGGCCACGCGCCACAAGGCGACGCGCAAAGCGCGGCGCAACACATTTCCAAGAAATGACATAACTTTTATTCGGCTTGCGCTTCCGCACGGGTTTTACCGGATACATCCATGGCCAGCGTTGCTGCCATTAGCCCATCCAGATCACCATCCAATACACCGCCCGTGTCCGATGTTTCAAACCCTGTACGCAGGTCCTTCACCATCTGATAGGGCTGCAACACATAAGACCGGATCTGGTTGCCCCAACCGGCATCGCCCTTTGCGGCATGCGCCTCGTTGATAGATGCATTCCGCCGATCCAGCTCCATCTGATAAAGCCGCGACTTCAGGGCCTTCATCGCAATATCACGGTTTTGGTGCTGAGATTTCTCAGAACTGGTCACAACAATGCCCGTGGGATGGTGGGTGATGCGCACGGCCGAGTCGGTCGTGTTCACGTGCTGACCACCAGCGCCCGAGGACCGATAGGTATCAATCCGGATATCTGAAGGGTTCACATCAATCTCGATGTTGTCATCCACCACCGGATACACCCAAACTGAACAAAACGAGGTGTGCCGCCGCGCCGAGCTGTCGTAGGGCGAAATCCGCACCAGACGATGAACGCCGCTCTCGGACTTGAGCCACCCATAGGCATTGCGCCCCGAAATCTTGTAGGCTGCGGACTTAATCCCGGCTTCTTCGCCTTGGGTCATGGATTGCAGTTCAACCTCATAGCCCTTTTTCTCGGCCCAGCGGACATACATCCGCGCAAGCATTGATGCCCAATCGCAGGACTCAGTGCCCCCTGCGCCTGAATTGATCTCAAGGAAGGTATCGTTGCCGTCCGCCTCGCCGTTCAGCAGCGCCTCCAGTTCTTTGGCGGCGGATACATCTACAAGGTTCGCAATCGTAGCCTCAGCCTCCGATACGATCTCGGCATCGTCTTCCATCTCGCCCATTTCGATCAATTCGATACTGTCGTTCAGGTCCTGTTCCAGCCCCTCAACACCCGCAATGCTGTCGGACAACGCCTGCCGATCGCGCATCAGCTTTTGCGCGCGATCCGGGTCGTTCCACAAATCCGGGTTTTCGGTCATCGCATCGAATTCTTCCATGCGGTGGCCTGCCGTGTCCCAGTCCATGCGCCGCTTGAGCAGTGCAATGGATTTGCGGATCGCCTCGATCTGGTTGGTGGTCTCTGCGCGCATGGTATCCCTCGGGTTGGAAGCCACGTTCTAACCTGCGCCCCTGCCCCCCGCAAGGGAGCGGATAGCCCGCAGGCTAGTACAATCCGCCCGAACTAAGCGTGCCAAAGGTCGCGCGGCCGGGCACCACAACGGCCTCGCCAGTAGATGTTTGAACGCGTTGATCCTCAGGCACGGGCAGTTGGCCTTCGACCTCACCCTCGCCGCGCGCAAACAGCGGCAGGTCAGACGCCATGCCAAAGCCACCATCCACAACGGCCAGCATTCCAAACAATGGCTCTTCGCCCTCGCGGAAATACTCTGACACGACGAAATCACCCATCGCATCATCCGGCAATCGCGCCCCTGAGAAGCGGTCGATTTTCACAAAATACCCACCGGGCGGCACTTCGAACGGACCCGCACCGTAGGTTTTGATCGCCTCGGCCATGAATTCATTAAACACCGGGCCACACATGCCGCCCCCCGACGCGCCACGCCCCAATGACCGGGGTTGGTCATGCCCGATATAACACCCCGCCGCGATGGAACTAGAGAACCCAACAAACCACACATCCTTTGCGTCGTTTGTCGTACCGGTCTTGCCCGCAATCGGCACGGGCAGGTTTACGGTGCGCGCCGCGGTCCCCCGCTCAACCACGCCGGTCATCATTGAGGTCAGCTGATAGGCCGTGATCGCATCCATCACCTGTGAGCGGTTCGAGATGATCCGAGGCCCACGCCCCGCCTCAATCACCGCATCCGCGCAGGTTTCACAGATGCGCTGATCATGGCGGTACACCGTGCGGCCATAGCGGTCCTGAATACGGTCCACCAAAGTCGGCTCAACCCGCTCACCCCCATTTGCGAACATCGCGTAAGACGCAACCATGCGGTACAGCGTGCTTTCTTGGGAACCAAGCGAATTGGCCAAAAGCGGCTCCATGCTGTCGTACACACCAAAGCGCTCCGCATAGCGTGCGACCGTGTCCATACCCACGTCTTGCGCCAACCGCACTGTCATCAAGTTCCGAGAGCGCTCAATCCCGGTGCGTAGCGGCGACGGGCCATAAAATTTATTAGATGCGTTTTTCGGGCGCCAGATTTCGCCGTTGCCTTGGTCAATCTCAATCGGGGCGTCGATCACGATGGTCGAGGGCGCATAGCCCGAATCCAGTGCCGCCGCGTAGACAAACGGTTTAAAGCTGGACCCCGGCTGTCGGGTTGCCTGCGTGGCACGGTTGAAAACCGACTGCTGGTAGCTAAAGCCCCCCTGCATCGCCAAAACCCGACCCGTATTGACGTCCATCGCCATAAAGCCGCCCTGCACTTCGGGGATTTGGCGCAGGGTCCAACCCTCTCCCTCGGGGCGCACATGGACCACATCGCCCAGTTCAAAATTGTCGTAAAAATTACCCTCGATCCACGCGATGTCACTGCGCGGGACCTCGGCACGGGCGGGGCCGTTTTCAACCCCGATGCGCATGGCCTGATCCCCTCGGTCCAGCACAACGGCGACCTGCCAAGGCCCATCCAAATTGACGTCACGGGGCACGTCAGCTTCAGACAAGGCTTCGCGCCAAGTCGCCTCGGACCGCAACACCTCAGCGGGAAGCGTGACGTTCGTGCCACGCCAGATCCCTTGGCTTCGGTCATATGTTTCAAGCGCACGTTGCAATGCACGGGCCGCAACGCCCTGAAGCTCTCGGTCGATGGTCGCCCGCACGGTCAAACCGCTAGTGAAAAACTCTTCTTCACCGAAATCCCGGCTCAACTGACGGCGAATTTCGTCCGTGAAATAATCCCGCGGGGGCATTTGGGCCGTAAACGGCACAAAGTCGCCGGACTGCACGGTCCGCAGGGGAGAGGCCAGGGCAACTTCGTACTCACCGCGCGTAATGTAGCCGTTCTCATACATCTCACGCAGGACAAAATCCCGGCGGATCACCGCGCGCTCATTCTGACGAACGGGGTGATACCGCGATGGCGCCTTTGGCAGCACGGCCAGATAGGCGGCCTCTTCTACGGCCAGTTCCTCAAGCGATTTGTTGAAGTAGGTTTGCGCCGCAGCCGCCACACCATATGAGTTTTGGCCCAAAAAGATCTCATTGAGGTACAGTTCAAGGATTTGCTCTTTGTTCAGCGTCTTTTCGATCCGCGCAGCAAGAATGATCTCTTTTATCTTGCGCTCGACATTGCGATCAGACGACAGCAGGAAGTTTTTCATCACCTGCTGCGTGATCGTGGATGCCCCACGCACATCACGCCCACGCGTGCGCACCGCCTCGACCAATGCCGCCGTTATAGCCCGTGGGTCATAGCCCGCATGATTGTAAAAATTCTTGTCCTCAGCCGAGATGAAGGCCTGTTTCACAAGGTCGGGGATTTCATCCGCACTGGCAAAAAGACGCCGCTCGCGGGCGAATTCGTCCATCAAGACGCCCTCACCGGAATAAATCCGGCTGATCGTCGGGGGCGCGTAAGTCGCCAGTTGTTCTTCATTGGGCAGATCATGGGAATAAATCCACAAAACCGCGCCCACGCTGACGGCCGCACCGACAATGCCCAGCGTAATAAAGCTGAAAATTCCGCCCAAAGTGGACAGAATGAACATGATAAGTCCCGATAGGGCTGAGCGGACAAGGACCACAGGCGTACCTCTTGGCTGGCGGTGGGGCAAACATACGCCTTCCGCGCGGTGGCGTCAAAACCCGCGCGACGTCAAAACACACGGCGCGGTGGCTGTGAAAAGGGCTTACTGCCGGACATGCTCTGCGCGCAAGGCATCGCCGACCACCCATGTCTCAAGCGCTTGGACAATCCCAAGGGCAACCTGCGCACGCCACTGCGGTTTTTGCAGATCCGACAAGTCCCGCGCATCGGACATGAACCCGACCTCCAGCAGGACACTTGGCACGTCGGGGGCCTTAAGTACGGCGAATTCAGCCTCTAGACGTGGGCGCTTATGCAGTCGGCCAACCGTGCTGCGCAGACCTTCAACCAGCGCATCGGCCAAGGCGTCCGCACGTGGCGTGACCTCAACCCGTGCGAGATCCATCAAGATATCCGCAACTTGGTCGCCTTTCTCGGTTACATCCGCCCCCAGCAAGACGTCTTCACGGCTTTTGCGTTCAGCCAGTTGGGCCGAGGTCGGGTCGCTTGCCTGATCCGACAGGGTATAGACCGTCGCGCCCGACGCCTCCCCTACTGTGATCGCATCGGCATGCAGCGACAAAAACACATCGGCACTTGCCGCCCGCGCGATCGCGACCCGCTCGGCCAAGGGGACAAACACATCGCTAGTGCGGGTCAGAACAACGCGGTAACCGCCTTGCCGGATCAAGGCCTCCTCTACTTCACGGGCAAACGTCAGCATCAGGTCCGCCTCGCGCAGACCATCGCGCTGCGCGCCTGAATCGATGCCACCATGACCGGGGTCCAACACGACAACGGTATCGCCAGTGTCCGCCTCTGGCGTTTGGGGCACTGGCGTGGGCAACGCCCACAGGTCTGCCTCGGGCGGGCGCGCGGCTACGGCCTGCGCAAACCCTGCTGCATTAGTACGCGCCAGCCGCAGCGTGATCACCGCACCACCGCTGCTGGGATCAATGCGCATACCCGCCGTATCCACGATCAGGGGGCTGGCCAGTTCCAGTACCATCCGGGACCATCCAGGCCGAAAGCTTCCTATGCGCACGGCCTGCACACCCTTGCTTGCCCCCAGTGCCTCAGGCGAAACGCCTGCCCAAGCAAGTTCTTGAAAATCTAAGATAATGCGGCGCGGCTCATCACGGGTCAGCAGCCGCCACGGGACCGCCTGGCTGAGCGCGAGCGTAACCTCAACCCCACCGCGCACATCCACAATCTGGGATGCCGCAACATCCAAACGCGCCAACGCCCGCAAGTCCTGTGCGTTGGCCACAAAGGGTAGCCACAGCCCGCACACAACAAGGAACAAAAGCGCGCGCATGTCAGCTTCGCGCCTGCATGAATTGCTTCAACCGTGCCAAGCCTTCGATGATGTCATCTGTACCGCGCGCGTAGGAAAACCGCAGCGTGCCGTGCCCGCGCACCGGATCAAAATCGAGCCCCGGCGTCACCGCCACGCCCGCATGTTCCAAAATCTCAGCCGCGAACGCGCGACTATCATCAGTCAGATCACTGACGTCGGCATAGATATAGAACGCCCCATCCGGCGGAGCGATCTGGGTAAAGCCCGCGGCTGGCAAACCCTCTAGCATCAAGCGGCGGTTTTCCGCATAGACCGATAGGTTCGCTGTCAGCTCTTGCTCGCACTCCATCGCGGCCAAAGCTGCCACTTGGCTGGCATGAGGCGGACAGATGAACATGTTCTGCGCCAGCCGCTCAATCACGCGGACATGATCCTGCGGCACCACCATCCAACCCACGCGCCAGCCCGTCATTGAGAAGTATTTTGAGAACGAGTTGATGACATAAACGTCGTCCGACACCTCCAGCGCGCTGATCGCGCGGCCTTCGTATTGGATCCCGTGATAGATCTCATCAGAGATGAAGGCGATGTCGCGCGCGTCACATGCCGCGATCAGATCACTAAGTGTGGCGTGATCCAGCATCGTGCCCGTGGGGTTCGCAGGCGAGGCCACAATAAGACCGGCCAAATCAGATGAAAGATCACCTGCAACAGGTTGAAATCGCGTTTCTTTGATTGTCTCGATACGGGTTGGTTGTAGGCTCAAGGCCTTGAGGATTTGACGATAGCTCGGATAGCTCGGATCACCCAATCCGACCTTTTCGCCGACTTCAAACAGGGCCGTAAACGCAAGGATGAACCCTGCCGAGGACCCAGATGTCACGACCACACGCGCCGGGTCCAGATCGACATCATACCACTTTTTGTAGAGCCCCGCGATCCGCGCACGCAACTCTGGCAGACCCAGCGCCACGGTGTAACCCAACGCATCCGTATGAATGGCCTGCGCTACCGCGGCACGTGCGCCCTCGGGTGCGCCAGTGCCGGGTTGGCCCACTTCCATGTGTATGATGGATCGCCCCTGTGCTTCGGCGGCACGGGCCGCCTCCATCACGTCCATCACAATAAACGGATCGACCAAGGCTCGGGTTGCGTTGCGCATAAGACACTCCATATGGTTAGGCATCAAAAACCAGCCCCGGGAGGCAAGGTCAATGGTGACACTGCAACGATGGGCGGCCCGGGCGATTTTGACCCTGACATTCGCGTTGGCGCCGGTGATCGCCATGGCGCAGACCCTCGTGCGTGATGCGGAAATCGAATACGCGCTGCAGCAGGTCGCTCAACCGATCCTGCAGGCAGCGGGCCTTCCCTCTAGCACGCGCATCTTTGTGATCCTTGATAGCTCGCTCAATGCCTTCGTGGTCGACAACAAGTCGATCTTTTTCAACTCAGGATTGTTGCTAAAGCTCGACACACCCGCCAAGGTGCAAGCCGTCATCGCCCATGAGGCCGCGCATATCGCCAATGGCCATATCTCGCGGCGCCGATCCAATATTGGGGCGGCCAGTACGGCGGCACAACTGGGACTTTTGCTGGCAGCGGCAGCTGCGGCGGCAGGCGGTTCTGGTGATGCAGCAGCCGGGCTTGCCATTGGGGCGGGCAGTGCCGCGCAACGCGCGCTCTTTGCGCATACCCGCGCCGAAGAAGCCTCCGCTGACCAAGCCGCCCTACGCTACATGCGCCAAGCCGGTGTGGACCCAAAAGCGATGGTTGATGTGTTAGACATCTTTCGCGGCCAGGAGGCCCTAAGCCGTGGGCGCCAAGACCCCTATGCCGTCACACATCCTTTGACCCGCGACCGGTTGCGCGCGGTTGAGGCCTTTGCCGCAGGCACATCGGGTGATGTGCGGACCGACCCGACGACCGCCTATTGGTACGCGCGCGCCGTGGGCAAACTATCGGCCTTTACCCGCGCGCCCAGTTGGACCCTACGCAGGGTGCGCAACGACACTGGCGAAATCGCCACTATGCGCCGCGCCGTCGCCTATCACCGCAAGCCCGACACCAGCCGCGCGCTTGAAACCATTGATCAGGTGATCGGAATGCGCCCGAATGATCCGTTTTATCATGAGCTCAAGGGCCAAATATTGCTCGAATCCCGCCGTGTAGATGCAGCCATCGCATCCTATCGGCGGGCAATCGCGCTGCGCCCACGTGAGCCGCTGATCCTACGCGGATTGGGCCGGGCACTTTTGGGCGCAGACACCGCCAGCAGCAATGCACAGGCCTTGCAGGTCCTGACCGAAGCGCGTGGACGCGATGCGTTTGACCCCGGCCTGCTGCGCGATTTGGCATTGGCCCACGCCCGCGCAGGGCAGAACGGCTTGGCCTCGGTCGCTACAGCGGAGCGTTACGCCATCCTGCGCAGGTTCAAGGACGCCGCGACCCACGCACAGCGGGCCGCCGGCCTCTTGCCGCAGGGATCATCGGGATGGTTGCGCGCCCAAGACGTTTTGTCCGCCGCAAAACAGGCCGGTGTTGCCAGCAAATAAGCCCCGCACGCAGAGAGCGCACGGGGCTTAGAATTCTTTAGCGAAGGTCATAGACCCAAGACTGAAGTCTTAGCTTTTCTTGGACCACCAGCCACGGCGCTTGGGCGCGGCAGCTTCTTTGGGGGCTTCGGGCGCGGGTTCAGGTGCCGCGACCGCCTCGACCAGTTCCACACTGACCTGAGGCTCATCTTCAGCTAGCGGCTCGGACACCACAGCGGCAACAGCAGCCACCGCAGGGGCCGGAGCTTTTGCGCGCACGCGCTTTTTAGCCTTCGGCTTTTCTGCCACTGGGGCCTCGGCCGCAGGCTCAGGCGCCACAGGTGTTTCCGCGACTGCTGGCTCGGCTGAGGGTTCAGCCACAGGCTCCGCAGCCTCTTGGGGCGTTTCCGTAGCGTCATCCGCAGGCGTGTCCGACTTTTTGCGACGTGACCGTGTGCGCCGCTTTTTGGCGGGCTTTTCTTCCGACTCACCCTCGGCAGCGGGCTCGACCACAGGCTCTGCAGGGGCGTCTTGGTCCCCACCTTCAGCGGCAGGCGCGTCCTGCTGAGCTTCGGTCTCTGTGCCCGACGCCTCATCCCCATTCCCGCCCTTACGACGACGCGAACGGCGGCGACGCCGCTTCTTGGGGGCACCCTCACCGTCTCCGGCTTCGGGCGTTGGGTTTGGCGTGTTGTCACCGTTTGCCTCGGTGGCTTCGGTCTCGTCGGAGGTGTCCTCGACCACATCCGCGTCATCGATTTCATCCATCAAGGCGGAGTCCATCGATACCACGTTGCTCGAAATCTTGGGCAGAACACGTGTCGCGGTCTTGAACTTTTCGAGCGTGTAATCCGGCGCGATCAGATGGGGATCGGCTTGGATACGCACGGCCATCGCATAGCGCGCTTCGATCATCGCCAGATGCTCACGCTTGTCGTTCATGATGTAGTTGGCCACATCAACTGGCAGCTTCAGCAGCACCTCGCGGGAACGCTTACGTGTGCCCTCTTCTTCCAACGCGCGCAGGATCGACAGCGCGAGGCTGTCATCCGAGCGGATCAGCCCTGTACCATGACATGCGGGGCACGGCTGCGTGGTAGCTTCAAGCATGCCCGGACGTAGACGCTGACGCGACAATTCCATCAGGCCAAAGCCCGAAATACGGCCAACCTGAATGCGCGCGCGGTCCGATTTCAGCGCATCCTTGATACGTTTTTCGACGGCGGCGTTATTGCGGCGTTCATCCATATCAATGAAGTCGATGACGATCAGACCTGCAAGGTCGCGCAGACGCAATTGGCGCGCCACCTCATCAGCGGCCTCCAAGTTGGTCTTGGTCGCGGTGTCCTCGATCGAGCCTTCTTTGGTCGCTTTGCCCGAGTTAACGTCGATCGCCACCAAAGCCTCGGTCACGCCGATCACGATGTAGCCACCGGATTTCAGCTGCACCGTCGGATTGAACATCCCTGACAGGTAGCTTTCGACCTGATGACGCGCAAACAGCGGCATGCCTTCGTTGTGATGCTTCACGTTTTTGGCATGCGACGGCATGATCATTTTCATGAAGTCTTTGGCGTGGCGGTAGCCAGCTTCGCCCTCGACAATCACCTCATCGATATCGCGATTGTACAGGTCACGGATCGAACGGCGGATCAGATTGCCTTCTTCATAGATCTGCGCAGGCGCGATGGATTGCAGCGTCAGGGCGCGAATTTGCTCCCACTGGCGTTGCAGATATTCGTAGTCGCGCTTGATCTCGGTCTTGGTGCGCTTGGCACCGGCGGTGCGAATGATCAGACCCGCGCCCTTGGGCACGTCGATCTCATTGGCGATCTCTTTGAGCTTTTTGCGGTCTGGCGCGTTCGTGATCTTGCGGCTGATGCCGCCACCACGGGCGGTGTTGGGCATCAAGACGCAGTACCGGCCCGCAAGGCTGAGGTACGTGGTCAGGGCCGCGCCTTTGTTGCCGCGCTCTTCTTTGACGACCTGCACCAGCATGACCTGACGGACTTTGATGACTTCTTGGATTTTATAACGCCGTGCACGGGGTTTGCGTACGGGTCGGATTTCTTCGACATCGTCGTCATCGGCCACAGTCTCGACGGAGCTGTCCTTTTCGGCGGCGCTCGACTTGCGACGACCCCGCTTGGGCCGTTCACCTGCGGGGGCGGCCTCGGGGGTGTCTACCGGGGTAGCGTCGTCTGAAATAACCTCATCCGATGCGGCGTCTTCGTCGGGTTCAACCACGTCCATACCGGGGATCGAGGTTTCGGCCTCAACCGCTTCTGCGGCTTCGGGTGCTGGCTCTGGCTCGACGGGGGCGGCCTCAACCTCGGGTTCTGGGTCCGCGACAACGTCGCCTGCGGGCGCTTCATCAGCATCGCTGCCGCCAAAATCTTCGGGGTCTTGCGACATCACGGCGTCTTCGATGCCAGTGTCTTCGGCGATTGATGTCGGGGGCGTGTCGTCGCTGTCGGCAGCAGCCTCGGCAACAGGTGTTTCATCGGCGGTTTCAGCAGCAGGCGCTTCAGCCTCAACTTCAGCTTCCGGAGCGTCGGTAGCCTCAACCGAGACGTTTGTAGCTTCAACCGCAGCCTCGGTCACCGCGTCTACATCAGCAGCAGGCTCATCCGAGACGGTTTCTGCAGCAGGCTGTTCAGCCCCCTCTTCGGTTGCCTCGACCTGTTCTTCAACCGTATTCTCGCCGTTTTCATCCGACTTCTTGCGCGACCGCGAACGACGGGCACGCTTGGGCTTGGCGGCGGGCTTTTCTTCTTCCTCAGCCGCGGCCTCTGCATCGGCCTGTTCTTCGGCCAAGATCGCGTCACGATCCGCCTTAGGGATTTGGTAATAGTCGGGGTGGATTTCCGAAAAAGCGAGAAAACCGTGGCGATTGCCACCGTAATCCACGAACGCTGCCTGCAAAGACGGCTCAACGCGCGTCACTTTTGCGAGGTAGATGTTGCCAGCAAGCTGGCGACGGTTCATGGATTCAAAGTCGAACTCCTCAACCTTGTTTCCGTCTGCCACGACAACCCGAGTTTCCTCGGGATGGGTGGCGTCGATGAGCATTTTTTTAGCCATTGTGTCTTTCTGCAAGACACCGCAAAGGGGGGTCCCGCCCTGCCGCGCCGGACGATCGAACGGATCGATCCAACGCGCGAGGGTGGTGGGGCCGCTCGTGCGGCATCAGGTCTGGATGGGGCGATCCGGCAGCTGCGCAAGCCCAAGCGCGGCAGAGCTATCTCTGTCGGGGGGGCCTGTTGTAGTATTGCAGCGCTCTGCATCGCGGTTTGTCTCCGACACGACCCTGGCAAGGCCGGGCGTGTCCGGTTTATGGGCCCTAGCACACGTATGTCGCGCGCCGGAGCAGTCGGGGTGGGCCGTTTCCGGCCCGCTATCAAGCTGTGTCAGGGCTGGCGCAGTCGGGCGTCTCAGTCCTGTCACAGTGAATCTCTTGTGTCGGACACCGCGCAAATGCGTTGGCCGACACTTCCCTCTTAGCGCTAACCTTGGGGGAAAGACAATCCAAATTCGCGATTGATACCTACCTCAGAGGTAGTTGGACCGGCTGAGTCCGTATTTCGCCATCTTCTCGTTGAGAGTTCGGCGCGGCAGGCTGAGTTCTTCCATCACGCTTGCGATAGACCCCCGATGCCGCCGCATCGTGTTGTCGATGAGCATCCGCTCAAACGCCTCAACGTATTCCTTGAGCGGCTTGCCTTCGGTCGAGACCGCGTGCAGCGTCGTTTCCTCAGTGTCGGCCATCAGAAGCGAGGCAATGGAACCGGTGCCACGGCGCTGTTGCAGCACCGCGCGCTCAGCCAGATTGATCAACTGGCGCACGTTGCCGGGCCACGGCGCTTGCAGCAATTGCGCGGCCTCTTGGGCCGTGACCGTGGGCGCCTCTGAGCCGTAGTCGTCCGAAAATTGTTCCGCGAAGTGGGTAAACAGGCTCAGGATGTCTTCGCCGCGCTGGCGCAAGGGCGGCAGAGCCAACCGCATTGCCGCGAGCCTGAAATAAAGGTCCGACCGCAGATGTTCTTCGCAGGTCTTCGAGGGATCTGCCCCGCCTGCGATGGCAATGATCCGTGTCTCGGCCGGGGCGCCTTGGTCGTTGATGAACGTCAGCAGCCGCGCCTGTAGCGCGTGGGGCAGCGCGTCGATGTCCTCAAGGACCAGTGTTCCGCCCCGAGCCTCTTCGACCAAGGGCAGCCCGTCGGTGCAGGGTCCAAACAGCCGCTCCTCCAACGCATCCTCCGCGAGCGAGGCACAGGAAATAAGCGAAAACGTTTTGCCCTGACGCGGACCAACAGCATGCAGAGCGTGGGCCACCAGCGTTTTGCCCGTGCCCGTTTCACCATCGATCAGAACATGGCCATCCGCCTGACCCAGATCAAGGATATCCTCACGCAGCCGCTCCATCGCGGGGGACGAACCGATCAGCTTGCGCATCAGGACCGTGCCGTCCGAGAGTTCCTTGCGCAGTGCCCGGTTATCAAGCGTCAGTCGGCGCGCGTTTGAGGCACGCTTGGCGAGATCCGACATGCGGTCCGGGTTGAACGGTTTTTCCAGAAAATCATAGGCCCCCATGCGCATCGCCTCAACGGCCATCGGCACGTCGCCATGTCCAGTAATCATGATGACCGGCAGGCTGGAATCCATTCCCATCAACCGCTTAAGGAACGCCATGCCATCCATCCCCGGCATCTTGATGTCCGAAATCACGATACCCGGAAAATCCGACCCCAGCCCCTTGAGCGCGTCTTCAGCGCTGGAATAGGTTTCGGTCTCATACCCGGACAGAGCCAGCCATTGGCTGATGCTCTGACGCATGTCTTGTTCGTCATCGACAATCGCAATTCTTGCGGCGTGTCCCATAATGTGTCCCTTACTCAGCCGTTACTCGGCGGCTTCAACGTCGCGACTCTCTAGCATCGGCAAGACGATTTCAAACACAGCGCCCCCGTCGACCCCATTGCGGGCGGAAAGCCGCCCGCCGAGGTCTGTGATGATCCCTGATGAGATCGCAAGCCCCAGTCCAACACCGTCCCCCGGCTTTTTCGTCGTATAAAATGGCTCAAATAATGTTTCGAGGTTTTCGATCCCGGGCCCCGTATCCCGCACGGCCAAAACGGCGCTGTCCCCCATGGTCAGAAGGATATCCAACTCCCGCGTGTCCGAGCCCTTCATCGCATCAAGCGCGTTGCGCACAAGGTTGATGATCACCTGCTCAAGCCGCAACCGATCCGCCATGATCATCACGGGCCGCTCGGGCGTGGTGCGACTGAGGACGACGCGGTGCGCTTTGATCTGCGGCTCCATCATCGTCAACGCCCCCGAGATCGCGGCGCGCACATCCACAGGTTCAAACGCCTCACCGCCCTTGCGCGCATAGCTTTTCAGCTGCCGAGTGATTGCACCCATCCTCTCAATCAAATCATCGATCCGCTGAAAGCTGGACATTGCCTCTTCGGGGCGTTTGCGTTGTAGCAGCAGCTTCGCCCCCGCAAGGTAGGTTTTCATGGCCGCGAGGGGCTGGTTCAACTAATGGCTGACGGCGGCAGACATCTCCCCTAGGGCCGCGAGCTTAGACGACTGCGCGAGGCTTTGCTCCGCCTCCTTCAGGGTTTCTTGGACCTTTT
>Ga0228670_1000820_pt1 | contig 15755 bp, 27 predicted proteins | sample 85DmetaG_FD_182785 | JGI IMG/M metagenome (GOLD analysis project Ga0228670, IMG submission 182785) | Seawater microbial communities from Monterey Bay, California, United States - 85D | ecosystem: Environmental > Aquatic > Marine > Coastal | place: USA: California | collected 2016-10-13
GTTGTTGAAGTCCACTGCGTTCTACTTCCACCAGCCCACCATAACAGTTTATTATATAAATTTCCATCATTAGCCATAAAAGAATCTATTTCGGGAATATTTGGCAAATAATAGTCATCAAATCCGTAAGCCGACAAAGATAGGCATTCATCTACTGCATCATTCCAAGACTTGTTACTTCCTACATAAGTAGATTGGTAAGCCATACCGAGCCCCGTTAAGTTATCAACAATATATCTATATGACGCGTCAGGCTGCCCTGTAGGGTCGCTTGTTATTGTTTGCAACCCGTTTATATCTGTAAACCTTAATCTATTACCAAAGGCGTTATCGTGCTTTAAAGTAAAGAAGTCAACTAATTCTTGAGCATATAACGGGTTTGCAGGTGCGTCTGAATAAGGCATATTAGCAACCCTCCAAGCATCATCCCCCGTTCTATAACTAGTTAACTGAGCCGTTGGTTGTGGTCTTTGGTATTGAATACCCGCTTTTGGGTCTGTTACTATACAAGTGTAAGTATCACCGCCATACAACTCTATAGGGCTGCTAGGGTTCTCGTTATCCGTTACCGTTACTTTGGTTGGCGCGCTAAAGTCGAAGCCCTGAATATTCTCAACAGGATTGCCACAGTATGACAATTTAACAGGGTGTTCAAGTGTTACCGATATTTTCCAGCCGTCAACATCGCCACCGTAAGCACCTCGGATAGGGTCGAAACTAATATCGCTAACCGTATCAATTGAGTTATCTATGTAATATGGATGAGTACTAAATTCCGTAACTATGTCCGCGATAATTTGTTGCGTGTCGCTCATTACGTCCATACGGTTATTATTGTCTTTATTAACCAAGTCTAAAACCTGTAGTTCTAAAGTTGTATTAAATACAGTATAACCGCCCTCAGACTTCGGCATATTAGCGCTGACAGGATTAACCACTAGAAGCGGGTACGTTGGCGCTCTGTCCATTTCAATATTAAAATCCTGAACAGCCATAAAATCATTAACCTGCTTGTGACGGCTTCCAATGTCTTGGTAAAGGCTTATTAATTGGTTCAATGTTATCATTTGCTTTTCTGTTTTTGTTCGTCATTATGCTTCCAAAATGAAAGCGTATTAAGTGCCTGTATGTAATTAATTTTAAAGACTTCGTCTTGTTTTGTTATATCACTATTGGATAACTTGTCCACCATCGCAACCCATTTAAAAACGTTGCTATCTTTTTGAATAGCCGCCTCAATAGCGAGCTCCTCTTCGGTGTATTCGTCTTCATCGATTTTGGTACTATTGAATAAGTTGCCATAATTTCTGTATGTAGCTGCCCGCCATTCAAAAAAAAAAGAATCATTCCAATCACCTTAGTAACAGGAAACGACCTAAACAACTCCCTGTTCTCTTCAAAGTTATTAGAGTCAAATGGCTTGCCGTCCTCTCTTAATAGCACAGCGCAAACAACGTCAAACGACTCGTTAATAGTTAACTCCTCAATATCGATAGTTTGCTCGATACTAAGCTGCTCACCAACTGTGACCTCATTAAAGTTACCTATCCATTCATACGATTTGCCGTTATGCTTAAACGAGGTTAAACGTTCCTTTGTTACTTCGTCACCTAGAAAATTAATGTGCTTTGAAATCTCGCCTACCACATTTAAGGGCAACTCCTGAACGTTGTTAATATCACAAAGAATCTGAATAACATCACTCGTAAATCTAAGGTCAGAACTATAAGCGGCTTTATCTAGTAGGCTGATAGCTTGGTATTGTTCTAGGCTTACATCGCTCCATTGTGTAGGTACATTAACTTTCATATAAATAAAAGTTAATTATTTTTATTTGTTTGGTGATATGTAAAAAAGAATAGTATATTTGCATAAACAAAATTTAAAAGATATGAAAAAAATATTAGTAACAGTAGGATTAATAGTTAACAGTTTGGTTTCATTAACGGCTCAAAGTCTATATATAGAGTCAGGAGCTAGTCAATTGCTCGATGAAAATTTAAAGTCAGTTGACCAAAGATATTTCACCACTAGATTCCATATAGACGCTGACAATAAAACAGTCGAAGTGCATTTTAAAGAGTTTAAATATCTGTTTGACATTGACGGCTTTAATGATGAAAAAGATGATATGTTAATCGTGTCGTGTAATAAAGGTACAACGTATTTAAATTTATATTATGAGTATGGGGCTTTATCCAATATGATTGTATTAATTGAAGACCAAGAAACGTTAAAATTAACAGGTTTTAATTATTACAAATTAACATCTTTTTACGAAGAGTAACCAATCAGTTACATAATAGCCCCTAACGGGGTTTTTGTAACTATCTAGTTGAAATTATATTGACCGTTGTATTTGTGTTTATTCTTACATTCCCACGTAATTGCTAAACTCATACAGATGTCATCGTGAAAGCCCGCAGCTGCCTCAAATTTAGGTTTACCTGTCGGGCTTATTGACATTGTGAACGTCTCTAATTCACTCTTATAAATATCATCATTAGGTACATTTATTTTCTTACTCGAAAACGCATTAATTAAGTTATTAACAATTTCGGGCTTACTAGTTGCTGTAGTTTTAAACCCTACTATGTTAGTAAGTTTATGTATTATCTTTAAATCGTGTATGATTGGCAGCCCTTGGTTGTTCTCTTCAATCATTAGCTTTCGAGGCTTCCACAATTGATTGGCTTTAATAATCCTATCTTTTAGCTCAGGAGCAGTACATTGGTTAAACCTATCAAACCAAACAACATTGTCCTTGTCATCAATTACATTTATTACGGTATAGTCATCCTTTAGGGCAATATCAATACCCATAAAATAAGAACGACCAACCTCAGGAGCTGCCAAAGTGTCAATACTACATAATTCGTTAAGGTTTTCAAATATAGCCGTACTATCTACGAACTCGGCTAAATACTCTTGGTCAAATAATACAGAGGGCAAGTTGTCCTTTGCTATCTCTATGATAACAGGGTTCGCGTATGGGTTATCCTTTGAAATGAATTTAAAACTTGAATAGTTCTTATCTCCTGTAAAGCCTTTTTGATACTGATTAAAAAACCAATTCTTGCCCTTTGGCGTGGATATAATCAAACACTTTTTACCTCTTACGTTTAGCATTGGCAAAAGTATCTCACCAAATACAGATTCTTTAATAAATGCAGCCTCATCTACAATTAGATACTCGATTGTCTCACCTCTTAAGCTGTCTTCCTGAGCGGCTGACCTGAACAATATTTTACTACCATTATAAAATACCAACTCAGTATCTGCTTTACTTCCCTTGTAGGATTCCAAGAATGGTTTAGAGACGACCATTTCTAGGATTTGGTTATATACTTTCGTTGATTGTGAGGCAGTCGGACTCACCCAATAAACAATAACCTTAGGATTGCTTAAAGCCCAAAACAGCGCTTGCTGTTCTGCTAACGCTGTCTTCCCTGCCTGTCTACCTGCTACAGCCGTTATAAAGAATGTAACGTTGTCATTACACGCCTTATGAATTGGCTGTTGCTTTAAATAGGGCTTATACAATTTAATACTATCCACATAAATAAAAGTAGATATTATCTTTTTGTTTTATTGGTAAATAATTATTTCACCTGTGAATCCTTGCTGTCTCCATTTCTTGATATCATCACTTATACCATCGTAGTATTTTAATCTTATTTTCTTTGCGTACATAGTTATTAGTTTTTAATTTATAAGTTGCATTAAAACGCAACAGCCTTTGGTGTTGTAGTGCATTAGTCCACTACTTCAATTATAAGTTTTGCCTTAAAGGTTTTTTTACTAATCATTTTTTCATCAGCACCAAACCATTTTTGCATACTATCAGCATCTTCACGCTTTACAGTCTCAAACATATCTTAAATACCTAAGTCAATCATTAAATCTCTCATTAACTTTAATTTATTACCTTCTTGTCCTTTTACTATCTCAATTTCTCTTGTCATAATTTCTTTGATTTAAACGCACTGCTCTGCTATACTTTCTCTTATTGCTTCCAACAATTCTTCTGTGTTATTCATTTCGCACCTATAAACATCTCCTTCATGTGGGTATACTTCCCAATATGGTTTTCCAAATATTCCTAAAAAATTATAGCAATCTAAATATACACTCACAAACGCTTCGCCTTTTTGTATTTGAAACCTTGCTACGGCTGCAGCAAATGGTGGTATTACTTTTACTTCCCAATCATTATCAAATTTTATAAAAGGGATTTCTTTAACCCATTTATCATATTGCATAATTGTTTCAGCTTCTAATACTTTTATTTTTTCTTCGTATCTACTCATTTTTTTATATTTTTAAATATTATTTAATTTTAATTAGTTTTAAGGGCTTTAAATTAGTTGTCCTATATCAATATATTACTTTTACTTTAAAGTCTCTTAAATGTTCTTAAAATGCGTATAAGCAACCCTTTCGCTGCTATTCATCCACGCACCTTGCGAATTATGATAATCTTCTTTAGCAAATTCGTTTTCACAAATAGAGCTACCAACATTTCTTTTACTTATCTGGCGAGTAGCTACCCCCTGCACAGTTGCAATTGATATGTTAAACTTTTCCGATATATCTCTGTACCGCATTGTTTGTAGCATTTTCATGACGTCTAACTTCTCTAGCGCTATAGTTCCTGCCAACTTCTCGTTTCCTTTTGTTTCTTTGTATTTCATTTGAATGATGATTTTAAATATTGATACCTTGCTTGTCTCTTTGCCATTTCCTTGCGTTGTGTTTGATTGAATACCCTACGCCTCTTCTGCTCGTCTTCGTCAACTACGATACAAACCCCGTGTTTAATCCAATTATCATAGTCCCACGGTTTATTTTCTTGCTTTCTTAACGTCCACAACTTTAAACCTTTAGCCTCGTATTTTTTAAGCTCTTTGTCATAATCGGCCTGTGTTCCATACCAATGTACGTCTAAATTTCCTATACTCCAATCAATACCATACCCCTCATATTGAGTTTGAAAATACAACTTCCTTTCAAAATATTCCTGTTCTTCGTCTTGTGTCATAATTTTAATTTCTGCAAATATACAACAAAAAAATTAACTACCAAAAAAAATCACTTGTCTTATATATATATAACAAGTGATTCTCTGTATCGCCGCACTATGATTGAAAAGTTTTGTGAACAAAGTGTAACAAAAGTCGAAAATCGACACTTTTGGCACAAGATTTGACCAAAAAAAAGAGGTGTTTTAAACCTCTTCTGCATCTTCAAAATCGAATCCAATTTTATAAACTTTTTCGCTTATTTCTATTTTTTCTGGTTCGTATGCTCCGATTAATTTGCACACCATATCCTGAGCTTTTAAAACGTCTGCACCCTTAATAATGTCTTTCATTCGTTCTAGCTTGTCAAGTTCCTGCTCTGTTGGGTTGTCCTTAGTAACAATATACAGCATTTCATCATACATATTAATCTTGTGCATTAACTTACTGACAATCATTTTCTTGTTAATGTCAAACTCTAACTCGAACTTTTTCCAAAGTGATTTATAGTAAGCGTCACATTCAGGACGTTGTAAGACCGAGTAAGCTAGTACGCTAGTGTACCTATCTTTACAGTCGTAAATGGCCGTATATGCTTCTTTACGGTTAAACCCGTTAATAAATAGCCTGTTTATAAAGGCTATGTTTTTATCTGTTATTTTTCCCATTCTAATCTTTTAATAAGTCTTTTTACTCCCGCCCTTAATGAGTCAGGGCAGTTAATACATATATCAATACTGTTGCCGAACGCCTCAAAGTGTAGGCGCTCGATTCGTTTCTTATCCTGTGGTGTGGCTCTCGTTAAACTCTTTAGCCAAACTAAATCACTCATAACCTTGTAACGATATATGAATCTATTATGTAAGCCGCTAACGAGGTTAACAAGGCTAGTTTTAAATCCTGTGTAACTAACAACACAGCCCAAAATGAAACACATTTTAAACACTCTGTAAACTGTTTTAAAATTCTTTTAAGATTCCAAGAGTTGTCGACTAAATTATTTACTATTTCTCTAAGCATATAAATAAAATACGCCAACGCTATACTATTTTCTATTATATCGTTCATCGAATTTCGTTTTAATTATGTTTTGAATGTTTTTACTTTTGTAATGTACCGAAGACAAAGTTATGCCCGTGTCTCTCGACACGTCTCTCATAGTGTCCTCAGTCATAAAATAAAGGTCGAACAGTTTTTCGTTAGCCCATTCGCCCTTAATGTTTTTACTTCGCTTACTTAGGAACTTTTTAATATCTTTTAAAAAATTATGCGCCTCAATATCTTTGGACGGTTCGTCCTCAATTTCATAGTGATAGTCTTGTAATTCTACCGTGCTACTCGCTACATATTCTTTATAAAAAGAATCGTATCTATTTATTGACATATTGCGAATGACTCGTAAAGAGTAGTAGTTTATATTGTTGTCATATATGGTCAACAGTTTATCTTCTGACATTTCAGCGTATCGAGTTACTAGCTCGCTAATTATTTCGTCCGTAAGTGTGGGATGGTAAGAAGCTGCGAACCCTCTAAATAATTCGCTGTTATAAACTTCTGTAAGTATTTCGTTTCGGGTCATTGGTATAAATGGAAAAAACCCCCGCCATTATGGCAGGGGCTAAAATTAAAACAACAAAAATTAAAATCCTAAATCGTATAACTCTTCGGCTGTTCCTACCATTTCAGGGATAGTGTCAACGGGTTTCTCTGCCGTGTAAACTTTCCAAGCCTGTAAACTTGTAAAATACTTACCTTGCCACTCGTTACAACTCACGTTAAAATCTACGTCAACACTTGCGCCAATCTCATTCCATTTGATAAACTTATCAACTTTTTCTTCTCCGAATATCTCAAAGGCGTAAATATTATTATACTCTTCACTTGTCTTTAGTACAAACGTCACTTTCTTCCAAGCCTTACCCGCTTTGCTTTCTCCTGTTTGTACTTCTAAAATCTTTTCTATTTTTCCTGTTACTTTCATAATCTTATATATTTATTTTACAAATGTAGTTATTATTTTTCTAAATTCAAAGCTAAACGCGCATTAAATTTATTTATTTTTCTGTTGAGTGTAAAGAGTACGTAAACACTCCAAAAACCGAAACCGCCTAACGTTAAATAAAATAACGCTTGTTTGAACGGTTTACCTAGTGAGCCATACGACCACCCTAAGAAAATGAATAATAACCACAATTTTACTTTGTCCACTTTTAATACTTGGTATGCTAAATTTCTCTCCATCTTATTTTAATTTATTAATTTGTTCTTGTGTTAATTTAAAGTTGTTTGTAATTGATTCTTTTTTAATCTCTCCCGCCTCTAGCTTTATTAGTGCCGCTGTAAACCTATCGTCTGACAGTACGGGCTTTGTTTTCTTAGCTGCTAAGTTACCGTCATCGTCTGTCTCAGCTATTGCTAATAAACTTTTAAGCGTGTAACGTCTAAAGTAAGTTATGCAGCTCCCTAATTTCTGCGGGTCTGTTATATTGTCAGGGATAACCATAGAACTACTACAAATCTCCTGTTCATTTTCTGAGTCATATATAACAGTACAAACGTTGTTACCCTCTACAGGCTGCAATAATACCAAGCCGTTATCCAATAGTAAAGGCTCTACAGCGTTTAACAAATCGTTTAAGTCTAGGTAGGCAGATTTAAAGAAAGGGTTTTTACTATTCTTTTTTAATACTCCTATTTGCTTTTTTACTTCTAATAATTTCTTCATTTTAATTGTTGTTTTAAATTGTTTAACTCCTGCAAAGATAGTTTAAATGTTTGTCCCTGCAAATTAATTTGTGTTTTTTTTATTTCAATTTCACTATCTAAACATTTATGTATAGAGTTTTCGCGCCTGCCCTCAATACTTGAACACTTAAAAGAATTGTAAGCAATGCAAAAAGCATAGTAAGAAATGTCAAGCGCGTCTATGTTATGCGCTTCTATGTTATACGCTTTTATGTCAAGCGCTTTTATGTCAAGCGCGTCTATGTTATGCGCTTCTATGTTATACGCTTTTATGTCATGCGCTTCTATGTCAAGCGCTTCTATGTCAAGCGCTTCTATGTTATGCGCTTCTATGTCAAGCGCGTCTATGTTATGCGCTTCTATGTTATACGCGTGTATGTCATGCGCTTCTATGTTATACGCGTCTATGTCAGCATCTATACAAATATTAAAATCGCATTTGATTGATTCGTTAAACTTTGCCACACCGTTAACAATGTAACTTTTTAACTCTTGGTTGTCCTTAATTATTTTCATAGTTCTATATTTGCTAATTGATTTAATAAAATTTGTGTTCTATATTTGCTAATTGATTTAATAAAATTTGTGTTTTCTCTTGCGCCCCCGCAACGCTTTTAAAACGCTGCTCGAATATCTTAATCCATTTAAAAGTTGGGGCTACCTGTTTAAAATTGTCTATTGCATCAATAGAATGTTGTATTCTTAAAAATTCGCTATACATTTTTTATAAATTTTATCAGTTAAAAAACTATCGATTTCGTCAAGCTGAAAATCTGTATAAAAATCCTCTTCATTACACACCACATTAAACGCTACTACTTCACCGTCTAAAACTTCCGCCACAACATCACACATAACAAAGTGCGTTTGTTCGTCTGCTATAATGTCAAAGGTATGGTTTTCTACTGAATTAAACCCTTCGTTTAAACTTATTTTAAAATTGTTGTCGTTAATTAATTCCATCTTTATTTATCGTATTTGTTTATAATTTTTAACCAATATTTTTTGCCCTCTCTTGATTCGCCAATAGGAAAAGCAGATATTAACTCCATTTCTAAGGCTGCCCTAACAGTTAATACATCTCCATAATAGTCTAACATATTATCTAAGGCTTTCGCTCTGTGTTTTGGTTTTAAACCTTGTACTTTCATTTTGTTTGTTTTAATGTAAAATTAATATTATTTTTTAGAATAACTAAGCAGCCCCCATAAAATTTTAACCTCTGTTCTGTTCTGTTTTTCGTTTGAGGTTTTTTTGTTTGTTTGTTTAACTGTGGTTACAATAGTGCGCTCATCGTTTTTACACTCTTCTTTTTTATTAATTAAATCTATTCTTTTGTTTAACTCTTTTAGCTCATCTTTAAAACATCCTGTTTCTTTTACAACAAATTCAAGCCTGTTTTTAAACTCTTGAATATCAATTTTTTCTTTTGATTTAACAATTTTGTTAACTCTTTTCTGTTTATCTTTCTCACTCTTTATTTTACATGAAGCCTCGTATTTTTCTTTAAGAATTACACATATTTCTCTTGATACTATTTTGTTTACAGCCCTACCTTTCCACTTGTACAGCCCTGAATTAACAGAACCTTTACGGGTTAAAATACCTAAGTCAACACAAACGGACGCAGCCCAAAGATGGTGCTTAACCTTGTACTGTTTGAAATGGTCACACACACTAACTTTATTAAAACCGCTTTCTGTTTTATCTCTAAGCATATATAGAGCTAATTCAATTTTTTTAATTTCTTCTTTAATTTGTTTTTCTTTTAAATCTTGTACTTTCATTTTGTTTGTTTTAATTATTATGATGTAAAAGTACTATTAAAATCCATACGACAAATCTTTTTCATTATTTTTTTTCCATTTTTTTAATTCCATGCCGTAACTGACGTAACAATTAAACCCTCTCTCGGTTAATTCATTTAGCCTAAACTTCTGTATCTCAGATAGTTTGCCCTTTAAAGTTTTGCACTCTATAAATGTTGGCGGTTCTTTATCTTTTAATAAAATTAAATCGGGGCAGCCATTCATATTCACCTTAATAGTATTTATAACTAGCCACCCGTCCGAAGTCCATTTGTCTATTATTTTTTTTTGATATTTAGATTCTAACATTTTTCATCGTTTTTAAATGTACGTAAAATATAATCCTTTTTATTACTTACTGCCTTGTATACTCTGTTGTCTATTCCATTATTGGAAAGGATATAATATACATCGTTTTTCTTTCGTGTCATTGTTGTGAGTCTGTCTTTTGCCTGTACAAATTTAGTATTGCTAAAACCAAAGTTAATAAAAATTAACACGTCTGCTGCGCTTAGGTTTACTCCCTCGGCTGCTGATACTTGCTGTAATGCAATATGTTTGTCCGTCTCGTTAAACTCCTTTAAATCGTCTGTAATTGATTCGCCAAACTTATCAAATATCATTTCTTTTTCTTGTTTATAGTAGTAAAATATTGCTAACTTTTTACCTTTGAAATTCTCTGCGATATAATCAACCTTTGTGGTGTCTAGTATAGCACCGTTCCCACTCTCTAATATAACCGTACCGCTGCTAAGTTGGTGTAGCTTTTGCATAAGTTTAACAGATGTATCGCACAGAATAACATCGTTTGCACCCTCAACAACTTTATCCTGTCTTAACTTATCCATAAGGCGAACGGTAGACGGTTTTAAATCTACTTTCAAAACGTGTTCTTTGACCTTGGTTGTAAAACCTGCCTGCTCCTGAGTAAATGAAACTTTTAAACTATCTACTGTAGTTTTAATCTTATCATAATCAACAGTACTATAATCATTACTTTGCCCGTAGCTTGTAAATATTTTCTTAGGTGTTCCGTAAATCTTAAACCATTTATAAAAGTTCCCACAGTTTTTATATGGACTGTGAGGGCTAACCCACAATTGGTGGAATATTTGACTGTTTGATTCAGGTAATAACGTTCCTGTTAATAGTAGCAAATCATTTGTAACAAAACATTTAACCGTCTTTGTACGTTTAGACGGCTTCGGAAATGCTGCCATACTGTGAGACTCATCGCATATAACTAAATCAAATTCCCCAAACACTTTATGCAACGATTCGTAATTAATAACGGTTATATTAAAACTATGTTCAGCGGTTTTGTAGTCGTCTTCAATACTGCTAATCGCTTTCTTTTTGGTAATGAATAAAACGTTCTCATACTTTGAAGCGACTGATAGGGCTACGTGAGTTTTGCCCGTTCTAACTTGTGCATTTAGTATTGCAATTTTATACTCTCTTAATTTGTCCGTTACCCGTTCGGATAACTCCTGTTGATACTCTCTTAATTTAAAACTCATAATTATTAAACCATCCTTTAAAACCTAAATACTCGAAAGTGTCGAGCGCACTATAATTTATCTCCTGAAAACAAACGAGGCTATCATGTCGCCTGTACATTTTAACGTTAGGGTTGTAAACCTCTAGCATTTGTTTAGCTGACGAAATTAAACATTTTTCGTGATACGCCAAGAAATTAAAGAAGTCACCTTTAAATTTATTATTGAAATGGTTATCAATTAACCACTCAATACAAATAGTGTCGAGCCCTGCACGTTTTAATTTTCTCTTTGCGTCTGCCTTTTGTCTCGATTCAGTACCCTTTTTAGTTCTGTCCAATCCGAAACTATTTAAAGATACGTTAACTTTAATTTTATTCCTTTGCCTGTTAACTCCGTAAAAATCTGAGGGCAATTCTAAGCCATTGAGCGCGTAAACGATACGGGGAAAACAATTTTTTATATCAATTTCAATTAAAGGCTTTCCAAGTTTAGCCGCTATAAATTCGATTAAATCAATACCGATTAACGTTAGCTTGTTATAATCTCTATGTGCTACGTGATTAGGCTTGAACTCTTCCATCATTATTCCAATGGCAACATCCAACGAATATTCAAATATCGTTTCATCAAACGTCTTGACCGCCTCCCTTATATCTCTCACACTTTCGCCCCATTCTTTTTTGAGTTTAATCATTAAGGCTTTCAACTCTTCGTAGTGTCCACCCTCTAAAAAGTAATTCTTTAGGGTTTCATAATTATCAGGAATAGATATACCTAAATTATATGCCGCCTCTTGCATTGTCTCAATTTCCTCGATATAATATTTAATTTTGTTTTCGGGATTGTGAGACTTAAAAAAGAAGTCTTTAAAATTTTCCTGCAGATTGTTTTCGGTTATGTTTTGGCAAATGTTAAAAACTCTTTGTTCTCTTTTTATGCGGCTCGTTATTCTCTTTTTGCTTATATCGCTATCAATATCAATTAAATTTACTTTCCTAGTCTTAAAGTAATCAGTATAAATATTTAGACGCGCGTCAATCTTATTAATTTCATCGTGTACATTATTAGCGTGTTGATACTTTAAAATACTGTATTTGTTTTTATCCCTCTTATAATAAATAAATTGGTTCAAATCCTGAGCCATTACCTTATTACCTTTGTACGTAAAAAAATAATTGTTACTTTGCTTCCTTTCAATCGAAACATTGTCAATATTAATTAATTTATCTATTTTTTCGTTGAGGTCGCTAATATTTCTATTTGGGAAACCACCCCCGCCAATCTCATTAATACAAATTTCAGCATATTTATATCCTTTTCTTAGTCGTCCAATAGCTTGGTAAATGTTAGCCCCTAAAAAAGTATTCTGACTGTTTCCTAAGTTCATATATATAAATACTTCCCCATCCTTTGAGTAGTCGCTCCACCCTTCAAAACCTGCAGAGCTTGCAATGACTATATTGCTGTTATTATTTAGCTTATAGCACTCCTTAGATAGTAGTGTAGTTGTGAAGCTAATTCCCGCTATCAATTTAAAATCATTCCTTTGCGCTTCCTTTAGAATCCTTTTAACTATTGCCGCATCCTGCGTGAACAATAGAACCCGTTTGCCGCGTTTGATAGCTGCGGCACATCTTAAAATTGACTCGTTTAAATCGTTTGAGGTGTGCAAATCCTTTTCAAAAGTGTAAGTATTTTCGATTTGAATAGTTATCTTACTAAACAACAAAGGCGAAGCCGTGACAAAACTAACGGCGCAATCCTTAAAGTTTTCGTCTATTGTGAAAATCATTTTCTTTAGCTTGTATCTGAATGAGCTTTGTATAATTGCACTGTGAAATTCATCTACCATTAAATAAGTAACGTTACCCTTTAGGATATAAGAGTAATTCACAAAGCTATCCGATACCAAAACAATCAAATCGTAATTAGTTAGCGACCCTTTAAGCCCTTGACCCTCGTAAACAAACGCAACCCGTTTGCCACTTGCGAAAGTTCCGTTTTTGTGTTCGGCTTCTTTGTCTTTAATTACTGACTGATTAGGTGCGATTAAGACGTTAACCTTTCCAAACTCAGCGCGTAAGTCTGCAAAGCCTGTTGTGAATCCGTTACCCGTGACAACCTTATCCACGTAATTAACCTTGCCTTTCTCAAAACATTGGGCTATTAACTCAGTTGTTAGATACTTGTTTTTATTTATTAGCCTCTTCATATCTGTTGATGTATTTTATAAACCTTAATTTGTTTGAATAGCTAATGTTATCAAATATTAACTTGTCGCTTTTTTGGTGGTTATCTTTTGCCCAAAGCGGTTGATAATTTGTATAATAGCAAAGCTCTGCCGCTTCCTCTTCCGTTTCTGCAAGTGCTAAAGGTATTTGATGGTCTAAGTGCCATTCTCCGTGATTTTCTAAAGTCATTCCCACGGCAAATTGGCTAGTTATATGATTTAAAAAAGTATCCCAATCGCACCCCAATATATCAAAAGTACTTGAATTTTTAGTAAACCCGCCACGTGTAAAAGCACCCCTAACATTACTCCTTAAGTTATTCTTAAACTTAAAGACAGGGTCGGTTTTTAATCTGTTATCCCTATAGGCAGCTATCTTTTCTCTGTTTGATTCCCTGTATGCTTTATGTTTAGCAGCTATCTTTTCTCTGTTCGCTTCGTGGTATGCTTTACTTTTAGCTTTTTTCTTTTCCTTGTTTGATTCCCTATAGGCAGCCATCTTTTCTCTGTTTGATTCCCTATAGGCTTTTTCTTTAGCAAGTATCTTTTCTCTATTTGCTTCCCTGTATAATTTTTGTTGAGCAGCTATCTTTTCTCTGTTTGATTCCCTATAGGCAGCCATCTTTTCTCTGTTTGATTCCCTGTATGCTTTCTTTTTAGCAAGTATCTTTTCTCTATTTGCTTCCCTGTATAATTTTTGTTGAGCAGCTAACTTTTCCTTGTTTGCTTCCTTGTAGGCTTTACGTTGAGCAGCTAACTTTTCCTTGTTTGCCTCTCTCCATTCTTTTTTATATGCAGCTATGTTTTCTTCCTTAGTCATATCTTAAATATTTTTCTACCCTTGCAAAAGGTACGTTATAATAAAATTCGTTTGTTTCTAGGTTCTTAATTGTGTAAGTTCTTGTTTCTAAACAAGTTCCAACAATCAAAAACTTAACTCCGTTATTGACGAAAGTGTTTTTATCTGTTACTATTAAATTTTTCATAAGCCAAAACTAAACAAAAAAAGCCGTTACATATCGCAACGGCTTAATTTTTTTTAAGATTTATTTATTTTCTCATAATACAATAGTGTATATAATAACCAAATAAATCGCGCATACTGTCCTCAGTCTTATCATCTAAGCCCTTGGATAGTATTCTGTTTAGCTTGTCACTCATTCGTGCCTTTAAACCCTCGATTGGCTCCTGTCCGAATATATTAGGACGATGCAAGCTGTTATTATAATCTTTATTTTTCTGTACTAATTCTTTAGTAAATTGCAGCACTTCGTCTGCTATCGCTTTGTTTGTTTCTTCTAAATTCATAATTCTGTTTTTACGTTAAAACTAGGGCAAGCCTTTTTACCATTGCACAACTCATTATGCCCGTGTAAGGTTGCCTTTGGATAATCCTGTTTTAAAATTCCTACTATTGAGCGTAACGCCCTTTTTTGTTTCTCGGTTCTCGTGTCCTTTGGTTTGCCGTTTTCATCGCAGCCACCAATATAACAAATGCCAATACTCCTTTTATTGTAGCCGAAGCAATGCGCTCCAACCTTTTCAATACGTCTTCCAACCTCTAGCGTGCCATCTAGTTTTATAACAAAGTGGTAGCCAATTTCAGACCATCCGCGCGCCTTGTGCCAACGGTCTATATCTCTAGCGCAAAAATCCTGACTTTCATTTGTAGCACTGCAATGTATTATTATTTTATCAATTCTTCTCATTTTATATATTTTAAACGTCCTCTTTTATCGTATATCAAAACTATTTCAAAATAGTTGTCAAGTTCTTTTACTTCCTGACTATATCCCATACTTAGGAATATATCTCGAAATTTTAGATAATATTGTTTATTTGCTTTCATAATTCCATAGGTACATTGAACGGTATTTTTCCATTCTCTAAAACAACGCCAACGCCAATAGCTTCTTTTTTGCCGCCTTGCATATAGCCCATAGCATAGGATTTAGAATCAATCCCACAACCTACAGCCATTCCAAAGATAGCCGCGTTCTTTCCAAAAACCCACTCAGTATAAAAGTCAGTATGATAGTGACCGCTAACCGTACTAATCATATCCCTTTTTGCTGCCATTCTAGCCTTTCCGCTTTTGTCCCCGTGAACGTATCGAACGCCGTTATAAATTACATCAGTACAATAATTCCAATTAGGCGTGTTTAAAACCTCTGTAAATTCTTTAATCCACTTGTTAGGTATGTTTGACGTTTGCGCCTTTCTAATTATAATACGGTCGTGGTTTCCAAGTGTTACGTCCGCAACAGGGAACGCCTCATACCATTTCGCAATTTTATTAATTGCTAACTCTAATTCATCAGCGCCGCCTAAGCCGTCCGCGTCTGTCTCGTGATAACTTGAATAATGAGAATCGATTATGTCACCAATAAACACAACTTTATTACAATTGTATTTTTTGTAGGTATCTTTACAAAATTGTAGATAACCA
>Ga0228670_1000822_pt1 | contig 15720 bp, 18 predicted proteins | sample 85DmetaG_FD_182785 | JGI IMG/M metagenome (GOLD analysis project Ga0228670, IMG submission 182785) | Seawater microbial communities from Monterey Bay, California, United States - 85D | ecosystem: Environmental > Aquatic > Marine > Coastal | place: USA: California | collected 2016-10-13
TGGCTACTGGTGTTTCAACACTAGCTTTAGCTGGTTCAGACAGTTATATAGCCATAGCAATATTATTGGCATTCATGGTTGGATCCATTCAATTTTTATTGGGTGTATTTAGGCTTGGGTTCATTGTAAATTTTTTATCGAAACCTGTAATTTCTGGCTTTACTTCTGCAGTTGCATTGACCATAGGCATTAATCAATTTAGAAATTTATTTGGGGTAGATTTTGTTCAAAGTGATCAAATCCAATATGTATTGGAAGATATTTGGTTTAATATAATAGACTTTAATTCACATACTACCGTAATTGGATTGACCTCTGTAGGTGTGATTATTTTTTTAAGAAAAATAAATAAAAAAATACCAAATGCGTTACTCGTTGTAGTTGTTGGAATTTTAACAATACGCTATTTTGGAGATGAATTTTCTGATGTAGCTATTGTAAAAGACATCCCTTCGGGCTTGCCTTCATTTTCTTTTCCTGAGATGGATATTAGTCAAATGAGAGAGTTATTACCAATTGCACTAACATTAGTAATGGTTGGGTATCTAGAAACTATATCTATAGGGAAATCGTTGGAGGCTAAACAAGACGAATATAAACTTAGACCAAATCAAGAATTAATAGCTTTAGGCTTAAGTAATATCATTGGATCTTGGTTTAAAGCCTATCCCTCTACATCAAGCTTTTCAAGATCAGCTATCAACCAAGAATCTGGAGCAACAACCGGAATGGCCTCATTGGTTTCAGTAGTTATGGTACTTTTAACCTTGTTATTTCTTACTCCATTATTTTATCATTTGCCAAAAACTGTTCTAGCAGCTATTATTATAGTAGCTGTTTTTGGACTGGTAAATGCCAAAGAAGCAATATTTCTGTGGAAAGCAAATAACTTAGACTTTTGGCTACTTGTAGTTACCTTCTTTTCAACACTTTTATTTGGTATAGAATATGGGATTATGATTGGAGTTGGCCTCTCATTAATTATTTTAATTTTTAGAACTTCTAGGCCCTATGTAGCTGAGTTAGGAAAAGTTCCAGACTCAGATTTTTATAGAAACAGAGAGCGTTTTAATGAAGTAATTTTAGATGATGAAGTATTGGTTTTTAGATTTGACGCTCAATTATTTTATGCAAATTCTAGTTATTTTATTGAGACTTTAGAACTCATGGTTGAAGAAAAAGGTCCTCGTTTAAAACTCATTGTTTTAGATGCGGAAAGTATAAATAGAGTAGATAGCACAGGAGTAGAAATGTTAAAAGAGAGAATTAAATTTTATCACAAAAAAAATATTTTATTTTACTTTGCAGGTGTTAAAGGTCCAGTAAGAGATCATTTGTTTCGAGGTAAAATTCTAGAAATCATTACTTTAGATCATTTTTATATGAGAGTTAATGGTGCCGTTAATTATTATAAAACTGGAGAAAAAGAGTATCAAAATAAATATGCAAATTACATACATCAATCATACGATAGATAGAAATTAGAATTATGGTTATAGAACAGATTTATACTGGTTGTCTAGCTCAAGGAGCTTATTACATAGAAAGTAATGGTGAAGTAGCTATCATAGATCCATTAAGAGAGGTACAAGATTATATAGACAGAGCAGAAAAAAATAAGGCAAAAATTCGCTATATATTTGAAACACATTTTCATGCTGATTTTGTAAGCGGCCATCTTACACTAGCAGAAAAAACTGGTGGAACAATTGTTTTTGGACCTAATGCTAAGACTAAGTTTGATTCTCATATAGCTACTGATGGAGAAGTTTTTAAAGTAGGTGATTTAAGTATTATTGCTTTACATACACCGGGTCATACGATGGAAAGTACTACTTATTTATTAAGAGATAAACAAGGTAAAGATATTGCTATTTTTACTGGAGACACGCTGTTTTTGGGAGATGTAGGGAGACCAGATTTAGCTCAGAAAAGTAACTTAACACAAGAAGATTTAGCTGCAATATTGTTTGATAGTTTACGGAATAAAATTATGCCGCTAGATAATGATGTAATTGTATATCCAGCCCATGGTGCAGGATCTGCATGTGGTAAAAATCTAAGTAAGGAAACTGTTGGTACACTAGGCGATCAGAAACAGCATAACTATGCTTTGAGAAAAGATATGACCAAAGATGAATTTATCAAAGAAGTAACACAAGGCTTACTTCCTCCACCAGCATACTTTCCATTAAATGTTGCTTTAAACAAAGAAGGCTATAAATCTATTGACGAAGTAATAAAAACAGGGGCAAAAGCGCTGTCTGTAGATGATTTTGAGTTAGTAGCTAATGAAACAGATGCTGTTATTATTGATGTTCGTCATCAGTTTGAATTTGTTAAAGGCTTTATCCCTCAATCTATATTTATTGGATTAGGTGGTACTTTTGCACCTTGGGTAGGGGCTCTAGTAAAAGATATTGATCAGCCCATACTTCTAGTTGTTCCAGATCATATGGAAAAAGAAACGATTACTAGATTATCTCGTGTTGGATTTGATAATGTATTAGGGTATTTAAGTGGTGGTTTTGAAGCATGGAAAACATCGGGTAAAGAAATAGATACATTACTATCTGTTACTGCTGAGTTTTTAGCACAAGAAATTCATAAAGATGCCATTGTTTTTGATGTTCGAAAACCAGGAGAATATGAGGCTGAACATATTGAAAATGTTCCAAGTACTCCTTTAGATTTTTTAAATGACCACATTTCAGAATTTCCATCAAATAAAGATTTTTATGTGCATTGCGCCGGAGGATATCGATCTGTAATTGCCGCTTCTATTTTAAAAGCTAGAGGATATAGTAAGGTAATTGATGTAGCAGGAGGCTATGGAGCAATCAAGAAAACCACGATTAAGAGAACACAAACGACAGCTTGTTCTAATTCAAAATAATATATGAAAAAGATATTTTTCATTTTTATGATGATCTGTTCTTTTAGCTCTTGTGCTCAAGAAACTAAAAAAATACAATTGATTTCTCAAGAAGAATTTGCAAAAATTTTAACAAAGGAAATACAACTATTAGATGTAAGAACTCCACAAGAATATCAACAAGGATATATAGATGATGCTGTACTAGTTAACTTTTTCGATTCGGATTTTGTAACTAAAGTTAGTACTAGATTTGATAAAAATAAACCTTTATACATCTATTGCGCTGTTGGAGGAAGAAGTAATAAAGCTGCAAGAAAATTGATATCTGAAGGATTTGAATCAGTTTATGATTTAAAAGGTGGGTTTAATAAATGGAAAAATTTTAAATAAAAAACCGAGACAATTGTCTCGGTTTTTTATTTTTAAATTAGAATTTTAAGGTAACTCCAACCAAAAAATTTCTAGTAGCTTGTGGGTAATAACCAGCACCATCAACTGTAGTGCTAGACCCTGGATTACTCCAAGAATCATCATAGGTATAATAATATCCTCTATCTACATATTCTGTATTAAAGATGTTATTGATTAAGCCAGAAATGATAATGGCATCAAAAACTTTTTCAGTTGCTATCTCATACACAAAATTTAAATCGCTTGTGAAGTAACTGTCTAAAACATCTAATTTAGAAACGCTGCTATTTAAGTTGCTCATAAACTGTTCACTTACATATTTTGATAAGAATGAAATTTGGAGATTATTATTAGGTTGGTACACAATCATATTTCCAGCAATTACATTTGGGGAAAATGACAAAGGAGTATTTCCTAAGTTTATTAAATTTCCATCTATAGGTGCTGTAAAATCTTCATTTTTATTGGTGCTAAATGCTGCATTAGATTTTATAGAAAATTGGTTGTTTAATTTAATATCAGCGTCAATTTCCAGTCCTAAACGATAACTTTTCCCGCTAGTAGTTCTAATAGGTGCACCTACATCATCTATAGCACCTGTTAATACCAATTGGTTTTTATACCTCATATAATATATATTGGTGTTTAACTGAATTTGGTCGCTTTTGTAACGCCACCCCAACTCAATATCATCCAATATTTCTGGAGAAGAAACACCATTTTCAAAATCATTTCGATTCGCTTCTCTATTGGCTCTAGCATATGAAAGGTATACCCTATTTTGGGCTGCTATTTTATAGGTGAATCCAGCTTTAGGATTAAAGAAGTTAAATTTAGCATCTACATCTAAAGGGTTTCTATTAGAAATAAGGCCAGCTGTTTTATAGCTCACAAAACGACCTTGAAGGTCTAGATAGGCAGCTACCTTTTCATTAATTTCATAGGTTGCTTTAGAGAAAATACTCAGATCTGTTTTTTTAGCATCACTAAAATAATATCGATCACCAAAAGATACTCCAGAAGCCAAATTACTTCCCCAAATCACTTCTCCAAAATGATTACCTGTATACTTGCTATAAGAAATCCCAGAGATAAAATTTAACCTCTCATCGTTATAATTGGTGTTAAAATTCAGGACGTAAAAATCATTGTCTAACCATCTTCTTACAATTACATCGCTACCATCTTCTATTAGATTATTAAAATCACCGGCATTTTCTGCTGCTTTATATTGTTCAAAAAAACCAGCACCTTTGGTATAATTTAAACCCAAATTCGTAGACCAATGGCTATTTAATTGTTCATTCCAGTGTAATTGATAATGATTTTGTTTATAATCATCAACTTCATTTTCATAGGTATAGGGGTTTTGTCTTCTGTCCTCCTCTAATTGTTGTGGATCTAATCCATACCAAGATTGGTAGGTTCTTTCAGCGCCACCAAATGAAACTGCTTTAATGAGTGTTTTTTCATCTTTGTAAGAGGCTTGTAGAAAATATGATTTTAAGTCGGTAAAAGCTCTGTCTACATACCCATCTGAATGGATGTTAGAAAACCTTCCGGAAACTTCAAGATGCTCATTAATTTTTCCAGTAGTAAATTTCACAGTATGTTTTCTTGTGCCATAGGAGCCAAAAGAGTTAGAGATTTCACCACCTGATTTTTCTGAGATAGCATCTGTTAAGATATTTAAACTAGCCCCAAAAGCACCTGATCCATTGGTAGAAGTACCAACTCCTCGTTGTAGTTGTAAATTTTCTGTTGATGAAGTAAAATCGCCAAGGTTTACCCAAAATGTCCCATGGCTTTCAGGATCGTTGTAGGGAATTCCATTAATAGTTACATTAATACGCTCACTATTAGAACCTCTCACATTCAAATACGTATACCCAACGCCAGCTCCTGCGTCTGAAGAAGAGATAACAGAGGGTAGGTAGTTTAATAAGATGGGAATGTCTTGGCCTAAATTACGTTTAGCAAGTTCTTTCTTACTCAGGTTGGAGTAGGTGACAGGAATACTAGAAGCAGCTCTTACTGCTGAGACTAATACTTCATCTAAGACATTATCATCTTCATAAAGAACAATGGTTACTACTTTGTCTTTATCCAAATAAACATTTTTTTCAATGGTTTTGAATCCTATGTAAGAAACCTGTATAGTGAAGGATCCTTTGTTTAATCTGAAACTAAAATTTCCATCTAAATCCGAGGAAAGTCCTTGATTAGTTTCTTTAACTAGAACGGTAGCTCCAACTAAAATTTTTTGATTTTTGTCAACGATTTTACCTGAAACCGTTACTTTTTGTGCGTTTGTAAGTACACTTACAAACAAGAATAAAAAAATGGTAATTTTTTTCATTTTAAAAATAGTTAAAACGAATAAAAAGAGGAAATTATTCTTGTGTTATAGTTGAATAATTAATTTTTGAAGTATTCTACTTCTTCACTCGTTAAATAACATATAAAATAGTTCTTTAACTCGCTTTCCTAAACAGCATTACCTGTTCTAGGTTCAATGGGTATGATCTCAGCCTTATAAAAAGCACCCCTTTATGAGAACGCTTCAAAGGTAAAATGGATTTTTGAATTAATAAAGAATAATTACTCTAAAGTTGGTTTTTTTCGAAGAATTTTTTTTGTAGCATGTTTAGTCTTATTGTCTAGCCGTTTTATTTTTTGAGCTCTACTCATTTTTGTTGGCCTTCTTTTTTTGGGAACGATAAGTCCTTTTTCAATCATCTTAAAAAGTCTTTTTACTACTTTTTCTTTGTTGGTATGTTGGCTTCTACTTTCGCTAGAATATATTTTTAATATCCCCTCTTTATTTATTCTATTTGAGAGGTTTTTAAGAAGCAGTTGTTTTTCTTTTTCAGTGAATGATTCTGATGAAGCTAGGTCAAAATATAACTCCACTTTAGAAGAAACTTTATTTACATGTTGCCCACCAGCTCCTGAGCTTCTGACTGCTTTGAAGTGTAGTTCTTTATAAATAGTTTCTTTATTCATTTTTCAAGGTCTCTGAATACGAATATAAGTTGTTTTTATTTTCAATAATTTTATCAATAGCCTCAGTTGCTGTGTTAAATCTTTCTTCTTTATTTCCTTTTAATAAAATATAAGGTCTATGATTGTCTTCTAGAGCTTTTTTAAATGCTAGAAACATTTCTTCTCTTTGATCTGGTCTATCTCTTAAGTCATCTGCCTCCCATGGTGTGTCTATATACGTAAGAAAATACAAATCATAACTACTTTCTTGAGCTCCTTTTTCTAATAATGGATCTACATATCCACCATAATATTCTTCAGAATATACTTTGGTTTCTAATAAATCGGTATCACAAATTAGAACTTTATCAGCTCGCTTAGCTAGTCTATTTTCCAGAGCCATCTGACCAAAGGCAATAGGTAAAATGTCTTTAGCTTCACAGGTTCTTCTTTCTTGATTCCATACTTTTTGCAGGTAGGGTCTGGCGTATTCTTGAACCCAAACAGTATTATAATGCTTAGCGAGTTGAATAGATAGTGTTGTTTTACCAGTACTTTCTGGTCCAAACAATACTATTTTTACGAGATTAATGTCTTCTTGTCTAAGGTCTTTTTCCATGCGTAATATCCTGCTATTGCTATAAATGTAAATCCTAAATATTGAAAGCTAGTAAATGTTAGTCCTTTGTAAAAATATAGAGGGATAGAAATAATATCTCCAATAATCCAAAAGATCCAATTTTCTATTTTTCTTTTTGCCATTAACCACATTCCTACAAAGAAAATTGCCGTTGTAATGGTGTCTACATAGGCAACCCAACTTGTCCATTTATCAAATATTTTATAAACAAAATACACAAAGAATAAGGTAGCTATAAAGATAAGAATTCCAATTCTTTTATCTTGTTTAGAAGTTACAGATATGGGTGTCACTTGGGTGTTGTCTACTTTTCTTGTCCAGACATACCAGCCATAAACACTCATCACAAAATAATATCCATTAATCATCATATCCCCTAATAACCCCCATTTTAACAGTAAATACACAAAAATAGAAGTGCTAATCATACCCGTTGGAAATACCCAAATATTATTTTGTTTTGAATACCAAACAGACATAAAACCAAAAATGACAGCATTAATTTCTAATAGTGTATCAGCAGATGAATAGCCTGAGTACTGACCGAAAAAAAAATCAAAAATTTGGTTCATAGGCGCTGCGATCAGAGGTTACTATTTTTAAATTTAAAACCGCATTTTCTTGCTGTTCTAAAGAGGTTTTTATTTCGTTAGTTAGGTAGGGCATTAACTCTTCATAGTCACCATATATTTGAGTACTCATTGGGTTTTCTAGCACCGTAAATTTAGAATCTCGGAGTCTTTTAATAAACCTACTAATGGGGGCTTCAAAATCATGTTGAAGAGGCATTAAGGTAAGTTCAACAGATATTTTCATACTTGATTTCTATTTTTTAGGTAGAAGTATTTTTATTCCAAATTTTCTATTGGTAAAAATAAGAAGAACTTGATACATTTATCTCTTTTGTAATAAAATTTAAGTGAACAAGTTTTTTCTCGGCTAGTGAATTTAAATATTCTAAAGAGCATACACACAGGTAAATCCCTCAAATTCTAAGAAATGAATGTTATGAGTAGAAACATGTCCTTCATACTTAATAACTCCTGTTGTTTTGGTGTCTATAAATGAAAAATCCTCAATGTATATATGATGTAAGAATCGTAATTTTTTCTTCCCATATATTTTATACAAAGATTCTTTTGCACCCCATACAATTGTTAACTTACTTACCAATGCATCATGGTTTGCAATGGTATTGTATTCTTCTATGGGTGTAAATTTATGAGCAATTTTTACAATTTTATCTCGTTGTTTTTCTACATCAATACCTACAGGTTTTTTTTCAGAGATAATAATGGCTGTAAAGGTAAAAGAATGAGTAATAGAGAGATAATTCTTATTTTTTAAATGAGGCTTCCCAAACGCATCATAATAAACATCAGCATCTACATATCCTGCTTGTTTTAATAACTGTCTAATACTCATAAATCCCTGTTGATGCAGAACAGATTTCATAGTCTCTACTCTTTTTTTACTAGGTTCGGTGAGTTCAATGCCCACAGTTAAATCTTCTAAAGACTCTTCAATCTTCCAGACAAAAACTTTTGTAAAATCATTAACACGGATGGTCTTATATAATGGCATGTTTTAAAAGTTATTACGTAACTTTGCAGTCTTAAATTAGATAAATATAACAATAATAATGAGCACTAATAAAGCTACTTACGTACCCTACAAAGTTAAAGATATTTCTTTAGCAGCATGGGGAAGAAAAGAAATAGAATTAGCAGAAGCAGAAATGCCTGGGTTAATGTCTTTACGAGAAGAATATAAAGACCAACAACCATTAAAAGGAGCTAGAATTGCCGGATGTTTACACATGACTATTCAAACAGCTGTCCTAATTGAAACATTAATCGCTTTAGGTGCTGAAGTTACTTGGAGTTCTTGTAATATTTTTTCTACTCAAGATCAGGCAGCAGCAGCAATTGCTGATGCAGGAATTGAAGTATATGCTTGGAAAGGAATGAATGAAGAAGAGTTTGACTGGTGTATAGAACAAACCTTATTTTTTGGAGAAGATAAAAAACCATTAAATATGATATTAGATGATGGTGGAGATTTAACCAATATGGTATTAGATCGCTATCCGGAATTGGTTTCTGGAATTAATGGATTGTCTGAAGAGACAACAACAGGAGTTCATAGATTGTATGAAAGAATGCATGCAGGGACGTTGCCAATTCCTGCTATTAATATTAATGATTCTGTAACCAAGTCTAAATTTGACAACAAATACGGATGTAAAGAATCTGCAGTAGATGCCATAAGAAGAGCTACAGATATTATGTTAGCTGGTAAAAGAGTTGTGGTATGTGGTTATGGAGATGTAGGAAAAGGAACAGCTGCCTCTTTTAAAGGAGCAGGTTCTATTGTAACGGTTACAGAAATAGATCCTATTTGTGCTTTACAAGCTGCAATGGATGGTTTTGAAGTAAAACGTTTAGAAACTGTGATGGGAAATGCAGATATCATTATTACCACCACAGGAAATAAAGACATTGTTACAGGAACTCATTTTTCATCTTTAAAAGATAAAACCATTGTGTGTAATATTGGTCATTTTGACAATGAACTAGACATGGCTTGGTTAAACGATAATTATGGTGATACCAAAGTTGAGATTAAGCCTCAAGTAGATAAATACACCATTAACGGAAAAGATGTTATTATTTTAGCAGAAGGTCGTTTGGTAAACTTAGGGTGTGCAACCGGGCATCCAAGTTTTGTAATGAGTAATTCATTTACAAACCAAACATTGGCTCAGATAGAACTTTGGACAAATATTGCAGCATACAAGAATGAAGTATACATGTTGCCGAAACATTTAGACGAAAAAGTAGCAAAATTACATTTAGCAAAAATTGGTGTAGAACTTACGGAATTACGATCTGATCAAGCAGATTATATTGGCGTAAAACAAGCGGGTCCTTTTAAACCTGAGTACTATAGATACTAAAGAATGTATTTTTTACATAAAAAAAACCTCTCATATCGAGAGGTTTTTGTTTTTAACCCAACCAACCTTCTCTGTCTAAACTTCTGTATTGTATAGCTTCTGCTATGTGAGATGGTGTAATGTCTTCTGATGCATCTAGATCTGCAATGGTTCTAGATACTTTTAATATTCTATCGTAGGCTCTAGCTGAAAGATTTAATTTTTCCATGGCAGTTTTTAATAAAGACAAACTATCTGCAGATAGTTTACAAAATTCACGGATGTGTTTTACATTCATTTGTGCATTATAGTGAACATTTTTGAACTCTTTAAAACGCTGTGTTTGCAATTCTCTTGCCGCAGTAACCCGTTTTCTGATGGCTACCGAAGATTCTCCTTTACGTTCTTCTGAGAGTTTCTCAAAAGGAACTGGAGTTACTTCTATATGAATGTCTATTCTATCTAATAATGGACCTGAAATTCTTCCTAAATAGCGCTGCATTTCCTGAGGTGAACTTGCCAAGGGGTTGTTTCCATCATTAAAAAAACCAGAAGGGCTGGGATTCATACTGGCCACCAACATAAAACTACTAGGGTAGGTAACCGTAAAACGTGCTCTAGAGATGGTTACCTCTCTATCTTCTAGAGGTTGCCTCATTACTTCTAAAACTGTGCGCTTAAATTCCGGTAGCTCATCTAAAAACAACACCCCATTATGAGATAAAGAAATCTCTCCGGGTTGAGGATATTGTCCGCCTCCAACTAGAGCTACATCTGTATAGTTGCACATTGTGGAGGTTTGCTTATATTTGATAAAAATTTAAGCCTATGTTAGCTATTTACACACGATTAAGTAAAGAAGATTCAGAATCCACATCAATTGAAAACCAATTACGAGAAGGTAAATCCTTTGCTAAAGATAACGGTTTTAATGATATTAAAGTATACAATGAAGGGCAAGGTATCAGCGGAGGTGCTGAGATAAAAGACAGACCACAACTGTTTAAACTCCTGCAAGATATATCCTCTAAAATTATTACAACTGTATGGTTTAGAAATCAGAACAGACTTGAAAGAAACTCGAGTACTTGGCACATATTCACAACAGAAGCAAAAAAACATAAAGTAAATATTTACTTCAATGATAAATTATTTGATTTTGAGAATCCCCAAGATAATTTGTTCGGTACAATTACATCTGCATTAAATCAATACCAAAAGGATTTGCAATCAGTTCAAACAAAAAGAACTCTTAAAGATAATGCTAGGGAAGGGAAGGTTTGGTCTGTTGTTGCTTATGGTTATAAATCTGATAATGGTTACTTAGCAATAGATGAAACAGAAGCTGAAATAGTAAAAGAAATATATGCTTTGTCGTTAAATGGCTGGGGTACAAGAACTATTGCAAACAGACTAAACGAAAAGGGAGTACCTACAAGAAAGAATAAACTATTCAGACCGCATACAATTCAAGGTATGATAAAGAATCCAATATACAAAGGGGATAGAGTATATAGCGGAGAAGTCTTTAAATCCCCAGCAATTGTAAGCCCCGAATATTGGCAGAAAGTAAACGATAATCTTGATAATAACAGAACTCATAGCGGTAAAAAAGTGGAGTATAAATATCTGCTTAAAGGTTTAATTGAATGTTTTAAATGTGGGCACAACTATTATGGAAGGAAAAGAGCAAACAATACAGACAACTTTTATATGTGTTCATCAAAAAGGTTTAAGGATTTGAACTGTAATTCTAGAGGGGTAAACATTGATATTTTGGATAGTGTAATTTGGGAGGTGGTTATTAGAAAAGGTAAATTAAAAGAGCATATTATTCAGCAACACAATAAATCAGCAAAAGATTCTAATAATACAGACTTAATAACCAAAAGAAACAAGATAAAACAAGATGTTTCCAAAGTTGATAAACAAGTATTAAATTCACTTGATTTGATAGCAAGTTCGGATGATTTAGACGATGATACAAGGCTTTTGTTCAACAACAAGATATCAACACTTCAAAAGGCAAGGAAAGCCCTTAAAAATGATTTAAAAGCAGTTGAAAAAGAACTTCAAGTGTTTGATGAAATGACTAAAAATATAGATGAAAAACTAAAGGGGTTTATTGAAATAGAAAATTACAGCAATCTTACTTTTGATATAAAAAGAAATAGTTTAGAAAGTGTTATTGATACAATTAAAGTAATGGATTTAAAAAATAGTAGGCACACCCTTTTATTAATAAAACCCAAACTAGCATACGAAGTTACTCCAATGATAGTGATTATGAATTACTCCAAAGATTATGCTCTAGTTGAAAACTTTGAAAACCCGTTTGTTTATTCTATTACAAGTAAAGGATTAGAGAAATACAAAAATGCTAAAATACTTGATGCCATAGAAGAAGCTAGAGAACTCCAAATTGAATATGCAATTGAAAAAGTCAATCAATAATGATTGAAGTGAAGCGAAGATCAGAACAGAGTTCTGAATCTTCTTTACCCAAGAGAAGTTTTAGTTATATTTGAGAATAACTTAAATTAAATTAAAATGAAAAACATCAAAGACATTACATTATTAGCTTTTGCAGTAATTGGATTTTACACAATTATAACTGCATTTTCAAGTACAGAATCAAATCAACCTCAACAAGTATATGGAACTCCAGAAAGCCACGTTTGGGAATTGAAATTTCACCCAACATTAAATAGAGTGGCATCAATAAACAAAGTTAATGGAGATGTGCGTTTTTACGAAAGAAGTTCTAAGAAATTTACTATGAATGGTAAAACGTACACAGATGAAAAATATATAATCAAAAAGGCGGTAGACTAGTAATTTAAAAGAGTGTTTTAAGTGTATGCATATTTGTACATAATGGAGTGAAGTTTCTTTAAGAGAGTTCATACTACTTTGTACATTTTAGTAAAGTATCTATGTTTACCAAAATCTGCTTACAAATCTTTTCTTGCTTTTAGTATTCCATTGAACTTGATAGGTATTTCCATTGATTACATCTACCATTATGAAGTTGTAGTTATTATCAGTAGGGTATAATTTAAATCTTCCGTTTTTCGCTATTGTCCTCATCTCTAAAGTTTCTTTTAAAGTATAAGGTTTCCATTTTTCTTTTTTTTCAACACTTATAATGGAGTCTGGTTTACTGTTATATTCTTCCTCCCATTCTTCCATTAATTTATTCCATTCTTTAGTAATAGTTTCTTTTGATTTTGCAATTTTCCTATCACTTAAAACAGTTTCTAATCGGTCTGTATCTCCAACTCCAATTTGTAATTGCCAAATTCTTCCTGTAGCACTATCTAGTAAAAGTGATGTGTAAATATTAGTAGTATTATAAACTTTATATCTTTCTATATCCTCTTGACTAAAACAAACAAATGGAATAAATAATAATAAGATTAACTTTTTCATAGCTAGTAATTTAAGATTGAGTAACAAATATAAAAATTTCAGAATATAACCTATCGAGCATATTTTGAAATCATTGAATTGACTATCTACTCAAGTGAGTTTTTCATCGAACGTTCAATCGACCTTTTTCTGTATTTTCTGAGGTGGGATATTGAGTTTAAGGCAAAAGAGTTTAAGCTATTTGGCAAATCTTACTCTTAATTCTAATAACTTGTGTAGTAGAGAATTGTTTTCCTTTAGATGTAACAAAACCATTTGAGTTTAATGCTTCCGCTATTTCTCTTAATTTAAGTTTATTATAGTCTAAACCACTCACGAATGCTAATGCTCTTTTATTGTGTGGATTGTTTTTAGCTTTATGCCTAATAGATTCTAAACCTCGTAATCTAGCCTTTTCAGTTAAGTTAGCTGGTGTGCCTAATTTCTTTTTAGACTGCGCTAAACCCTCTTTAACTCGCTTAGAAATAGCTTTGGCTTCGTGCTGAGCAATAGCTGACATTATGTGAATAGTTAGCTCGTTTGCTTCGGGCATATCAACTGCTTTAAATTTTACTTGACTATCCATTAAGGATGATACAAATGCAACATTACGTGCAAGTCTATCTAATTTAGCTATTATAAGAGTAGCTCCTGTTTTTTTACATAGCTCTATTGCTTCGTTTAATATAGGTCGGTATCTTTTATTCGTTCCTGTTTCAATTTCTGTAAATTCTTGGTCTATTAAGTCGGGAGAAATAAATCTTTCTACCGCGTGCTTCTGAGCCTTTAACCCTAATTGACTTTCCCCTTGTCTTTTTGTTGATACCCTGTAATAAGCTATGTATTTCATAAGATGATATTTTTATCTACACAAATATACACATTTTAAACTAATGTTTAACGTTTGTATAAAATATATTTCAATCAAAAATCTATTTCATATTAAGCACACAAGAGCCTCTATTTGTAACACAGGGCATTATATTAAAGCATCATATTAAAGCTCTTAAATAGCCTAAAACGGGCATAGTGATGAATTTAACCATTGTGCTTATGTTTCATAGCTAACAAATCCCAAAAACACTAGAAAGTACATTTTTCAGATGTATAAAACTTAGCTCTAAAATCATCAAAAAACGTGCAGAAATGACCAAAAAACAGCATAAAATTGAGATGTAAAAACAGGGTAAAATATGGGGTTAATTTGTTATACATCAGCTAGTTATGACACAAAATAAAACAGTGGATTTAAAAATACGTTATCTTATTGTAGAACAGTTAGTCTAACATAACATATCTAAAAATATCTAAGCCAATAAAAAAGGATAGTACAGAGGTGTAGAAATCTTAGAGTAAAACAAAAAATAAAAAGAGAGTTATCATTATGTAAGCTTTTCTAATTGAGCTACAAAAATCAAATAAGTAATAATAAAATTTTAAAGTATGAACACAAAAAATGCAAAGAGTGAAAGTATCGCTCTAAGATTATCAAAAGGAATGAGAACTGAATTAGAAGATTTAGCTCATAAAAACAGAACATCGGTTAGTAGTGTAATTAGAGAATCTGTAAACACATTTATTAATAATAACTAATTAAGATGAGCAAAGAATACGCCTTCGATGTTAAGCAGTTTGCAAATGACTGTTTGAAGCAATCTAAGCCTTATTACAAAAGAGTTAAAAGGCTAGTAATATATAAAGATAACCAACCGTATAGATTTGATAGGTTTACGGGTAATTGGGATTATAAACTGAATAAATAAATAGATATGCCAAAATATATAAATAATACAGTAATACTTGAAGAAAGGGATTACATAGATATAATAAAGAGAATCCAATACCTAGAGTACAAAGCAGAGGTTACAAGAATAGACCTTAAGGCAATAGAGAATAATCAATAATAAATATACCAACTATGAAAAGTAAAAAAGAAATAAAAGTATATCACTCACACGATGTAGATGTACAATTACAGAAAATGGAAAAGGAAGCTAAAACCCTTTCTGAATTAATCAAACTACTTAGAGAAGTAACAGGAGATAAGGATATCAAGACAATAGGAGCTTTTACTCAATGGCTATGTAAGGAAGCTGGTTTCAAGTCAGCAAGTTTTAGTGCGGAATCAATGGATTTAAAAGACGCATATGATAATGCCCATAGATTAAGTAACAGTATAAATCTAATTACAATAGATGATTTAAACCAGATGCATAAACTGAAACCTAGTACTATTGAAAAAGTAAAGAAACAATATACTGTTTACTACACCGATGAGGAACTAGCTAATATAAAAGCCTTTAGAGAAGCACAGGATAAATTCAACAGTTTACCATATCAGTTTAGACTATCAATGGTAATTAATCGAAGTGGTAAGATATATTCAAACGTATCAAATCTTAACTCTAAAAATTTTAGCTACTAATGATATTTGATGTAAAGATTATAGAGAAAACG
>Ga0228670_1000824_pt1 | contig 15640 bp, 14 predicted proteins | sample 85DmetaG_FD_182785 | JGI IMG/M metagenome (GOLD analysis project Ga0228670, IMG submission 182785) | Seawater microbial communities from Monterey Bay, California, United States - 85D | ecosystem: Environmental > Aquatic > Marine > Coastal | place: USA: California | collected 2016-10-13
CATTGGTCGTGGTGACGATCAAACCGTGGTGCTGGACCTCGGTGATACCAGTATCTCACGCGAAAAGCATGCGGCCATTGCTTACGACGAGGAAGCTAACGGCTTTTTCCTTGGGCACGGGGGAAAGTCGAACATCGTTCGCCTGAATGGTCGCCCGGTCCTAAGCACCGAAGACCTGCGCCACGGTGACATGATCCGCATCGGTGAAACAACGCTGCGGTTTGTGGCTCTGTGCGGTGACGAATTCGTCTGGGAAGGCGCGGGTCATGCACAAACAATGTGAGCCAGTATTTGCCTTTGATGTTGCCTCTGCGATGTCGCGCGGTGCCCGGGACTATCAAGAAGACGCCATGTTGGCAGATATCGCCAACGGGGCGGACCTAGGGTTTGTGATTTTGGCGGATGGTATGGGGGGGCACGCCGCAGGCGACGTCGCCAGCCAGATTGTCCTGACAGAAGTGTTTCGCGCGCTGACATTTATGCGCAGTGAAATGGTGGCAGACAGGACGTGCATTCCAGAAACGCTCAGGGGCGCTGCGCGTGCGGCCAACAGTCGTTTGCGCTCTCATGTTGAGATGCATTCGGAATGTAGCGGGATGGGCTCCACCTTGGTGGTCGCAGTGCTGGTCGGTGATGAACTACATTGGATATCCATAGGGGACTCCCCGCTTTTTATGTTCCGTGACAATGAGTTGACGCGGCTCAACGAAGATCACTCCATGAGCCGTGCGATTGACACCATGGTTGCCGCGGGCGCGATGAGTGCGGCGGAAGGTAAGGATCATCCCGATCGCAATGTGCTGACCTCCGTGCTGTATGGGAAACCGATCCCGCATGTGGATTGTCCGGAGATGCCCCTGAAGCTGAAGGGGGGCGACACGCTGATTGTCGCCAGTGATGGGCTGCAATTTCTGCCCAACGTGGAGATTGAGGCGGTCCTGCGGGATCAGCCCCTCAGCGGAAGCGCCGAGATATCCGACAGTCTGATGGAGGGGTTAGAGCGCCTACAGGACCCGGATTTGGACAACGTTTCCCTGTCCGTGGTTCAGGTGAAAACCGCGCGTACCGATTCAAGTATCAGGCCAGTTGTACCTTTAAGAGTTATCGAAACTGGTAGCATCCCTGACTTTGTCCAGCCGATGTTTTCCATTGGACCACGCACAAAAGGGGCAGCGGGGTGAGCAGGGACGGTGACCATGGCACGGCCTTGGCGGCATTGCATGCGTTGCTCCAGTCTGGTGGACTTTCTACGAACGCGCGGGAGGTGGCGGAGGGTCTTTTGAAGGCGATGACATCCAAAACACGCCTGCTGATTGCGGGCCCTGAAAGTGCGGGGCGGGATGCGCTGGCGAATGCCATTTGCGCACGCGCCATTCCTGAGGTTGAGTTGTTCGTTGCGGACACGCCCGCCGCGTTTGACCCTAGCAATGCAGATATCTGCATCTGGTGCACGGCTACCTTTTCCGCGTCAGAGTTTCAGGTTTGGCAAAAAGTTCCTGATCGGTTGAAAAGTCTCAGTTTTTTGGTGCCAGTTGCTAATACCACGACGTTTTCTGAGCGGCTCAATGACGCGCAAATATCCTACTTCCAAAGCATCGCGGACAGTGAGTTCTATGGGTTATTCCCGATTGTATTGGGCGCACCGCCGGGTGCGCAAAACGCAGAGCTATCGTCCACTTTGCTGCGCGAAATTGTAGGTATGCTGTCCGCACAACGGGCAGCAGCTTATGTGGATGCTCAGAGCTTTCTCACCAGCCACAGAGATAAGGCGGCTGAACGAGGCGCAGCCCCAAATCTGGCAGCCGATACGAACCAAAATGCTAACGACCAAGCCACTCAAGACGCGGCTCAACAGGCACTTTCGGTTTTGGCTGGCTACGCCACGGATTTGACCCTTGAAATGGCGGGGGACGATTCAGAGGCGCTCAAGCAAATTTTGACGATCTGTTCAGCGGCCGCCGAGGCATTGGCAGAGGCTATGCAAACTCATCTAGGGGGGGCAGGCGTATCAAGCGAATTCGCGCTTTTGTCCGAGGATGCGCGCACGGCTGCGGACAACATCTTACTGTTGTCGGTTGAGGGGGGGCTCTCGCAGACGATCTGCGCAGTCACCACCTTACTCCAATTGCGGCGCGAGTTAGAAATGCTCGATGCCGCATAATTGGGCGGCGCTACACGGAGTATTAACCCCCGTACTCTACTGGCTGGTTCTGATATGAACATGGCTCCACCCATACCGTCCGCGGGCCCAGATGATGGCCTGAGTGCATCGGATCGGCTTTTGAAATCCGCCGTCGCGGGGCTGGACGCGTTTGCCCAACAGATGGAGCCGGTAAAAGCCGCCGTGCTTACCGCTAAAAACCTTGGCGATGACAGCAGTGCCAAGATCGCGGCGCAGCTTGAGGCAAAGATTGAAGCCTTCGAACCGAGCGTTACGATGATTGGCCAGATTAAGTCGGGCAAAACGTCACTTGTGAACTGCATGATTGGCCACCCGGACTTGCTGCCAACGGATGTGAACCCGTGGACCTCGGTTGTGACATCACTGCACATGTCACCCAAACCGATTAACGCTGAAACGCGCGCGCAGTTTTGCTTTTTTGAAGAAAATGAGTGGGATCGACTGATCGCAGGCGGTGGCCGCATCGGTGAATTGGCGGACCGCGCCGGCGCGGATGAGGAGCTGGCCAAGATCAAAGCGCAGGTGGAACAGATGCGCCAAAAATCAAAGCTGCGCCTTGGTGAGAGGTTTGAACTTTTACTGGGGCAGCAGCATGACTACGGCTATTTCGATCACGAATTGGTCGAGAGGTACGTCTGCCTTGGTGATGATTTTGATGGCAGCGCATCTGAGCAGCAAGGTCGATTTGCGGATATAACGCGATCTGCCGACCTGTTTTTCCACCAGTCCGCGCTGCCAGTTCGGCTATGCATTCGCGACACGCCGGGCGTAAACGACACCTTTATGATGCGTGAGCAGATTACTATTCGCGCAATCCGGGATAGCCGCATTTGCGTCGTGGTATTGTCCGCGCATCAGGCATTGTCTTCAACGGACTTGGCGCTGGTTCGGTTGATATCCAATGTGAAGTCAAACGAAGTCATTATTTTCGTGAACCGCGTCGATGAGTTGTCTGAGCCCAGCACTCAAGTTGTCCAAATCCGTGACAGCATTGTCGAAACACTGGCAAAAATAGATGGGCCAAAAGACGCGGAGATTATCTTTGGCAGCGCGATTTGGGCGCAAGGTGCGATGATGGGGTCTTTTTCTCGCGTACCCGAGGCAAGCAAGGCTGCGCTAATGCAGCTCGTGAATGCGAGCGAGGACGCGAGCCTACAACATCAAACAACACGTAGTGTGTTGTGGGAATTGTCGGGCATGCCCGCGCTTTATGCAGCTATTTCTAATCGAATTATGCATGGCGAGGGGCAGGGCCTAGTGAGGCACATTGGGGCGCGTGCCCGGAACCTACTGGCCGGGGTGCAACAGGCAGATAACCTTAAGGCCAAAGCGCAAATCGGCGAAGTTTCGGTGCAAATCAGCGAGTCAGAGATCAGCACAGCAGTTGCCACAATCAAAGAGAGTTCAAACACGACATTGATGGCTGAGCTTAATGAGGCACAGACGGCTTTTTCAATCCGTTTGGATCGTGTGCACGATAGCTTTTTGACGCGTGCTACGGATGCTTTGTTATCTCATCTAGAGCAATTCGGTGACGACGAAGTGTGGGAATATGATCCGGCCGGTCTGCGCCTTTTGCTTCGATCCTCGTACCAAGCGTATGGAAAAACGGTGCAATCAGCTTTTGATCGTTGTGTACGTCAGGCAGCGGAGGAGATCGGCTCACTCTATCAAAATGCGTTAAACCTGCCGATTGAGTTGTTTGATATCAAGGTCCCGCCGCCCTTGCGTGTGCCGCCACCGGTAACTTTGGGTCAGACAATCGCGCTGGATTTGAAGGGCACCTGGTGGCGCAACTGGTGGTATAAGCGGCGAGGATATCAGTCATTTGCCACAGATTTTCGAAAGCTGATCCACGCCGAAACCATTGGAGTGATCCAAGATCTGAAGTCGCAGCATGGGGATGCTTTGCGTGAACAGGCGGTTCAGGAGGCGGAGCGATTTGTGTGCGAGCAGGCAGAAATCCTACTGAATACTCTTTCCGCACCTCTACTGGCCAAGGATGGAGTGGACGCGTTGTTTGATCGCCAGACCTTGATTGCCCGCGATGTGGAGTTAAAGCAAGCGATCCGAAGCCTAGAGGCGATTGAGGCATGAGCCAAACAGCCGCGTGTGACAAGAAACCCTGTATCGCTCTCATGGGCGAATTCAGTGCGGGCAAAAGTACGCTGGCCAATTTGTTGATTGGCAGCCAGCCTTTGCCGGTTCAGGTCGTCGCGAGCCATGTACCACCTGTGATGATTTCTTTTGGTGCAGAGGATCCCTTTCGCGTGGATCTTGATGGCGAAGAGCATCCGATTGATTTGTCACACATTTCTGCCGCTCCGCTCAACGACACTGCCTTTATTCAGATTTATTCTGAGGCGGATGTGCTCGAAAGCTGTGATCTGTTGGATATGCCGGGGATTTCTGATCCCAATATGTCGCCACAAGTCTGGCAAAGGATGATTGCACGGGCTGAAGGTGTGCTTTGGTGTAGCCACGCAACGCAGGCATGGCGCCAGAGTGAGGCTGCGGTTTGGAGCAGTTTACCGGATACGTTGCATTCAAACAGCCTTCTTCTGCTCACCCGGATTGATAAAATCACGAATGAGAAAGACCGCGAGAAGATTATCCGGCGGGTTCGTGTGGAGGTCGGCGATCAGTTTCGTGCGTGCCTTCCAATTTCATTGTTGCAAGCCGCGAATGAGCAGAATGACTATGACGCTTGGTTGCGGACTGGGGCTGGCGATTTTGCGGGGTATTTCAAGCAAATTTTGGATGATCTGACGCCTAATTCTGATTTACGTTTCTCCGAACGGTCCGGTGCAGAGACAGCAACGTGTGTTGCTGCAGAGGCTAGGTCTGAGGAAATCGCGCAGCGCGTTGTGCCGCGCCGTATCGGCGGAGTGCGCGCAGTGACGCCGCGACCCAAATCCGATTGAAGAGCAGTTGCGTTTACCTTTTTGCAATCCCTCGTGGCGTATCGTGCCTACTTAACATTCTGGGACGAGAGGCTTGTTGTCGGCATGGACGTCGCAAAACGAATGCAGTCACTTCGGGATCAGTTTCCTGAATGCACGTTGATGGCATTCGCCGACCTAGAGGCTGGAATGGTCCTCTCTGTGAGTGCGGATACGTCTCGCATGCAGGAAGAGATTAGCAGTCTGTGTTCTACCGCAAAGACCGTTCTTTCCCACCAAGCAAACGGCCCCATAGAGGCTCTTATCTCCAACGGTTCTGATGCCGGGGTTTTCGAAGCGGTACTGATTGAGCCTGAAGAAGTGGGTGTTTTTCTTAAATCGACGATCAAGCAAAGTGATGTGTTTTGCTGCGTATGTACGAGTCGCATTTCCCTTCAGCGTTTTTTGCCTGCAGTGCGCGCTGCGCTTGATGCATTGGAAATGCCGAAGTGAAGAGTGGCTCAGAAACCTCTAATGTTTCGATGCTTTTATCTCGGCTACAGGCCTTATCGCGTCCTCAATCCGCAATCGTTTCCAGCGGGCCCATTTTGGGTACGGATGATCCGAGAGAGAACTTGATCGCTAAAATAGCAGAGACCCAACTGCCGAGACGACTTACCTTCACAAATGACCGATCAGAGGCAATTTCATTTTTTGTAAACAGAGGGCGCTTGTTGGGCGTCGAGTACACCGCTTGTTCAGGTGAAAACCGTTTCTATAAAGCTGCTGGAACTGAGACTCCCCATCAAGCTGTTTGTGCGGAGCCTTTCGCCGAGGCATTGGAGCGTTTTTTGGACAGCACCGCTCGCATAACGGTTTGTTCGCAGCGCTTTGACCTTAGAACATTTCAAAACCATGAAGAGCGTGATCCACCTGCGTTGCTCGATATAGGTATGCGTGAAGCCATCCAACCATCGCCTCTTGCCGCTTTCTCCGATCAATTGCGCACGCATGTAGAGGCATTGGTGGTCTGGAAGGGTGGAGAGTTTCAGGTGCCCTGGGGTGATCCTAGTTTGCTGAATTCGCTCAAGTCTTTGGCTGCTGAAGAGGGGGCTAGCCACGATGAGCAAGACTGCATCGGATCAGAAGATACGCCTAAGCCAGCGTGCGCAATCTACAGTGGGCATCCTGCTGGCGGCCGATCCGTTTTCTGTGCAACTCAGTCGGGCGCAATTCTTTTGGCTTTGTGCAAATATGAAAAAACGACCGAGTTGATTTCGCTTTGGCAGAGTTATTTGGCGGAATAGCGTGGGTTCTTTTGCCTTAACCAAACGAATTGTACGCCCCTTGCCCTAGAAATCCTCCAGCCACCAAGAATGCCAAACACAATCAACGGCTTCTACCCACGCATACGTTTGTGTTCTGGGTCAAAAGCACCCGGCGCTATGACTTCGGCCTCAATCAGATCTCCGCAAAGATCGAGCGACATCGTGGCACCTACATTGGCAAAGTCAGTTTCAACAAACGCGTAGGCCAAGTTTTTCTCGATCCGGTGCCCCCACGCCCCAGACGTGATCGTACCGACAACGCGACCGGCCTCCATCAGGGATGCGCCAGCGTGTGCGGGCGCGTGATCTGTTTTGACATGCAGCGTTACGAATTGCTTGCGAGGCGCCTTCGTAAGGCGTTCTCTCAAAGCTTCGCGGCCAACAAACGGGCCCTTATCGATACGTACAAACCGGGTGAGGCCCGTTTCATAGGGATCGAACTCGGTGATGAGGTCGGCTTTCCAGTGCAAAAATCCTTTTTCCATCCGCATAGAGTCAACTGCTCGTGCGCCGAATAAACGTAAGTCAAAGTTCTCTCCAGCCGCACGCAGTGCTAGGTAGGCCGCGTACAATGATGCGTTGGGCACGTGGATTTCATAAGCTAGTTCGCCCGAAAAACTGACCCGCATAACAGTGGCTGGTACAAAGCCGATTTCACACTCGCGCACCCGCAGGAACGGGAATGTGTCGTTAGACCAATCGCCGCGCGCACAAGCCTGTAGCACCGCGCGGGCATCAGGGCCGGCCAAAACAAGGATCGTCATGTCATTGGTAAGACTGCGAATTTGCACATCTTCGTCGGCACGCATGTATGCGCGCAGCCAATCCATATCATGGTATTCGCTTGCCGCAGCAGACCCATACCACATGCGCTCAGGCCCACGGTCACTGGCCGGCAGATTGGCCACAGTGGCCTCTGATTTTACCATGCCCTGCTCATTGAGCAGATAGACCAAGCCTATGCGTTCGTCCTGTTTGGGCACGAAGCTGCAACTCATCCGGTCCATGAATGCGTGGCGGTCGGCACCGGTAATCTCAAATTGGTTGAAGCCGTTGACCTCACATAGGCCGGCCTTGGTGTGGACTTGTGCCACTTCGGCGCCGACGGCTTTAAACGTGTTGTCAAACGCGAAGGAATGCGTCGCCACAAAGTCCGGCGTCGGCTTGATGTAGTCCACGCGCTCCCACCCGTTCACAATTGTGAACTCCGCGCCCTCGGCCGCTAATACAGGGGTAAGGGGGGTGGTCTTCGCAGGCCGGCCCGCGGGCCGGTGTTCGTTGGGAAGGCGAAAGCGGAACTCATTTTGATAATCCTCGACGGCTTTGAGCGCCGTGAGCTCGACTGTTGCGTGGCCCGTGAACCGGCGCGGATCAATGCACCATGTGTCATAGCACGCTTCGCCATGTACGATCTGTTGCGCCAGAAGCCAGCCGTGCCCGCCGCCTTCTCCGAGCCCAGCACGCAGGCCGATGATGCAAAATGCATTCCGCTTTCCGGGGATCGGCCCAACCAAAGGCGCGCCGTCGATGGTGTAGGTGATGGGGCCGTTAACCACCCGCTTGATGCCCACGTCGGCCAAGACGGGCATCCGCTCAAACGCGCCTTCTAGGACGTCCATCACGCGGTCTAGGTCATCTGGGCAGAGGTCGTTGGAAAAGTCGGGGCTGATCCCATCCATCCCCCACGTTTTGCAATCCTGTTCATAGAAACCAACTAGCAATCCGCCTTTTTCCTGGCGCGAATAATAGTCGGAGATTGGGCACCGCAAGAGCGGCATCCTGTGGCCAGCCTCGGCGATAGCGGGGATGTCTTCGGTGACAAAATACTGGTGCTCCATCGACGCCACGGGGTGCCGGACGCCCATCATCGCACCGATCTCGTTTACGCGGTAGCCGCCCGCGTTCACAACGATGTCTGCGGCAATGTCGCCCTTGGTTGTGTGCACGACCCAAGTATCGTCAGACAATTGCTTAAGGCCGGTCACCGCGGTGTTGCGGTACACCTCAGCACCCGCTTTGCGCGCATGAAACGCGAGGGCCTGGCACAGTTGGGCGGGGTCGATGTCACCGTCTTCCCCATCCCACAGGCCCCCCAGCAGGTTCTCGGTTGAGATCAGCGGATGCCTGCGCGCGCATTCCTCGGCATCTAGAATTTCATACTCAACGCCCATGCCACGCGCCATCGAGGCAAAGTGGCGATAGCCCTGCATGTGGCCTTCGGTATTGGCCAACCGAATGCCGCCGTCACCATGATGATAACCCACGGGGTATTCCGGATCGTCGCGCAGCGTTTTGTACAACGCGATGGAGTGCGACTTGAGCCCGACCATCGTCTGGTTCATCCCGAAGTTCGTCACCTGCGCGGCAGAGTGCCAAGTCGTTCCGCTTGTCAGCTCGTCTCGCTCAATCAGGACAACGTCGCTCCAACCCTCTTGGGTTAGGTGATACAAGGTTGAGCAGCCAGCGATACCACCACCGATGACGGCGACTTTTGTGCGCGATTTCATGGGGTTCGGCCTCCGACACTTTATGCTCAATGTTTCAAAGCATCACGAACGAAGCCCGTTGAAAAGTTGAATTTTGCAGTTTCATTAGGTTCAGATCGTAGTGCGGCCTGTGCGTCGTCATGATCGCGTTGCAATTGATCTTTGAAAGGGTAGGCTTCGGCGGCGAACCGCGCCAAGTCACAGGGAGAAAGCCATGAGTCGCGTCAAACTGACGGTCAACGGACAAACCGTGAGCCGGGAGGTGCCAGACAACACCTTGCTATCACAGTTCCTGCGCGAAGATTTGCGTCTGACGGGTACGCATGTTGGCTGCGATACCAGTCAATGTGGGGCCTGTTTGGTCCACGTGGATGGGCGGGCGATTAAGGCCTGCACAACGCTTGCGGTGTCGCTGGACGGAGCAGACGTCACGACGATTGAGGGCGTTGCGAACGGGGATGATTTGCATCCAATGCAGACGGCGTTCAACACGTATCACGGGCTGCAATGCGGGTTTTGTACGCCGGGCATGGTGATGGCAGGCATCGACATCGTGACGCGCTATCAGGCCATGGGCCAGCCTTTGACCGAGGCTGCCATTCGTGAGGAGCTAGAGGGCAATTTGTGCCGCTGCACCGGCTACCACAACATCGTCAAAGCGATTGCAGACGCCGCACAGACCATGTCTGGCGCGGCTAAGGCGGCCCAGTAGATGGGTTTGGCTGAGAAAGGATACGTCGATGTATGTGTTGAAATATCACAAAGCGACCTCTATTGCGGACGCGGTCGCGGTTTTGGGTGATGCGGAAGATGGCAAAGTAATTGCGGGTGGTCAGACGCTTGTGCCCACAATGAAACAACACCTTGCCGCGCCAAGTGACTTGATCGATATCCGTGCCTTGGCTGAGTTGCAGGGCGTTTGCATCAAAGGCGACGCGCTGGTTGTTGGGGCCGCGACGCGCCACGCAGATGTGGCACTACACACGGATGTCCAGACGCATATTCCCGCGCTTGCGAGGCTTGCGGGCGGCATTGGCGACCCTGCCGTGCGCGCCATGGGCACGATTGGTGGCTCATTAGCCAACAATGATCCGTCCGCTTGCTATCCGGCGGCGGCACTTGCGTTGAACGCGACGATCATCACAGATCGTCGCGAGGTCGATGCCGATGCGTTCTTTGCCGGTATGTTCGCGACCGATCTGGATGAGGACGAGATTATCACCTCCGTGCGGTTCCCGATCCCTGAGAAGGCGGCTTATGCAAAGTTTCCCAACCCTGCGTCGCGCTACGCGATGGTAGGGGTTTTCGTCGCCGTTTTGGACGGCGATGTGCGTGTGGCTGTCACGGGCGCGGGCGAAGACGGGGTCTTTCGCCACAAGGGGCTAGAGGCCGCACTCGCAGCTCGCTTCACATCGGATGCTGTTGATGGCGTTGATGTGTCGGAAGAAGAGCTCATGAGTGATTTGCACGGTTCCGCCGCATACAGGGCTCAACTGATCAAGGTCATGGCAAAGCGCGCGGTGATTGCTGCGGGCTAAGGCCGGGGTGTCGCGAAACGGGGCAGGCTAAAAACATCAGCCCGCCCCGTTTCTGTTTATCAACTGATATGCGCGCGCAGCAGCCACGCGAATTTCTCGTGGGTCTGACCGCGTGCGATGCACAAATCTTCGGTCAGCGTGTCACCGTGATCTGCGGCTAGACTGCCGGTTTCCGCAAGGCTTGAGGCGACAGTGTTTTGTGCCTCCATCATCAGGCGGATCATATCTTCGGCAGCTGGAACACCCTCAACCTCAGTCACTTTTGAGCGTTTCAGCATGCCTCCGAGGGTGCCTTCGGCGTGACCGTGCAGGGCCTTGGCCCGCTCCGCGAGGTCATCTTGCGCCACGAAATGGTCTTCGTAGATTTTCTGAAACAGGTCATGCAGGGGGCCAAAGGCCATGCCGGTCACGTTCCAGTGGAAATTCTGTGCGAGCATTGTGGTGACAGCCGTTTCTGCCACACATTGGTTCAGGCCATTCACGATCTCTGCTTGCGCGTTTGTCGTCAGAGTTGCCGCTGTCTGCGTCATGATTTTCTCCTGTTTTGGGGTAAATTTGTGCGTTTTTGAATGTGTTTTGGCCGTTCCATGCCTTTGGATATAGGGATGTTATGTGCCATTCCAAGACGTTTTTAGAATTATTCTAAACTGAGAGGGGCTCGATAAATTCCAAAGTCATAGCGGTTGCTGCGCACATGCAGCCGTTGGCTGGGGCAAAAAGTCTGTGAAATCTGGCCCCGGGGGCCTACCGTAAGGATATCAAGAATTTCGAGGCATCTGAGGGCAAGGGAGCAGAACATGGAGGTCATTCTCACCATTGCATTGGCCTTTGTGGTGTTTTTGCTCGTGACTGTCATTGTAGCCACCAAGGCTGCGCGCCCCCGTCAGGGTGTCCGACTGACGCTGGATCAAAAGACCAGGCAATACGTTTGGGATCAATCAGATGACGGTGAGCGGCGGTAATAGTCAGGCTGCCTTTGAAATCCCGTCCATGCCGCCTAGCTCTGCGTACATGACCGGACCCGAACCCACCCCGATTGTGCGCCTTTTGCGATTGATCTCTGGCGCGCTGCGACCGCCAAGGGGGCTGCGCCGCATCGCCGTTGCGCTAGCATTTGGCGCGGTATGCCACGCGATCTTCGGGCTGGCTGTTGTCGCGATGATCGTCGCGATGTTCTTTGGGATGAGTGAGAGCTTAGGGACCGTGCCCGCGCCCTTGTCGTATTTGGTAAACGCGCTTTTGCTGATCCAATTCCCGCTCGCGCATTCCATTTTGTTGACCACGCGCGGCGGTAAGTGGCTATTAAGGTTGGCCCCTCGCGAGCATGCGTCCACTTTGATGACAACCACTTACGCGATTGTTGCGTCCAGCCAATTGTTGCTCTTGTTCGCGCTCTGGACGCCCAGTGGCGTGGTCTGGTGGCGGGCTGAGGGGGGCGTTTTCTGGTTGATGTGCAGCCTCTATGCCGGGGCATGGCTGTTGTTGATCAAGGCCAGCTATGACGCTGGCGCTGAGGTGCAATCGGGCGCATTGGGGTGGATGTCTTTGATGGCCAAGATCAAGCCAGTTTTCCCAGACATGCCAACGGGCGGGCTGTTTCGGGTGATCCGTCAGCCGATCTATGTGGCCTTTGCATTGACGCTGTGGACCGTGCCTGTTTGGACACCGGATCAGCTTGCGGTGGCGATAGTGCTTACGGCCTATTGCCTCGGCGCGCCCATCCTAAAGGAGCGTCGGTTCACTGCCCGTTATGGGGACCGGTTCGCGGCGTACAAAGCCCGGGTGCCTTACGCCATGCCAGCCTTGCACCGTCGGTCATCTGACGACGCCTGAGGCCGTTCATCGCCCGTACGCAATCCCTTCGCGGCGCGGGTCAGCCCCGCCAGTGATGCCGTTGCCAATAGCAATCATGTGCAGCCCAGATGTCAGGGCGCGCGCATTAACCTGATACCCCATTTCGGTTAATGGGCCGCCCAGAGCCTCGGCGCTGGTGCCTTCTTCGAGGTCATAAGTACCAAAACGGTTCACAAGGTGCGGCAAAGCGGTGGCCTGTTGCACATCCATACCCCAATCCAGATGGGCGATGATCGACTTGGCCACGTATCCGATGATCAGAGAGCCCCCAGGACTGCCCGTTACCAACACGGGCGCCCCGTCCTTTAGCACAATCGTCGGCGCCATTGAGGACCGAGGCCGTTTGCCCGGCGCCAGCGCGTTTGCAATCGGCACCCCATCTCGATGCGTGCGGAATGAGAAATCTGTCAGCTCATTGTTCAAAAGGAAGCCGCGGACAAACAGGCGCGAGCCAAAGCCGTTTTCGATGGTCGTCGTCATCGACAATGCGTTGCCGTACGCGTCCACGATTGAGATGTGTGAGGTCGATGGCAGCTCAAGACTTTCGTCATCGGCCCAGATCAAACTGGCATGATCAAAGCTGGGTGCGCCGGGGGCTACCTCTGGCAGCGCATCATCGCGTTCGAGCAACTTGCGCCGCTCTGCCAGATACTCTGGTGCGATCAGGCCACGCGCGGGGACGGGCACAAAATCGCTATCAGCCATGTAGCGGCCTCGGTCTGCAAACGCGAGGCGCGAGGCATCGCCGATCAGACGCCATGCCTCGGGCGATGTGGGGCCGAGGGCTGCGAGATCAAAGCCGTCAAGCATTCCAAGGATTTGCCTGACGGTCAGCCCACCTGAGGATGGTGGCCCCATACCGCATACCTCGTGCGCGCGGTATTCGGCACAAACTGCGTCGCGCTCAATCACTTGATAAAGCCCTAGGTCATCGGTGCTTAGCACCCCAGGGTTACCGGGTGCCGTGCGCACTGTCGTGACAATATCCTCTGCGATGGCACCCGTGTAGAACGCGTCCGCGCCATGGTTTGCCAACGCGCGCAAGGTGTCCGCGTAGTCGGGGTTCATTAGGGTGTCGCCAGCCGCAAGCCCTACGCCATCAGGGAAGAAATACGCAGCAGTCGGTGCGAAACGTTGCAACCTGTCTGCGTCGCGTTCGACCAAGCCGGCCAGCCGGGGTGAAACGGGAAAGCCATTCTCCGCCAGGGTGATTGCATCGTCAAACAGCCCAGCCCAGTTGGCGCGGCCCCAGCGGCGATGCGCGTGCTCAAGCAGCCTTGGCGTGCCAGGCGTGCCGACGGACAACCCGCCCACGACGGCGTCAAAGAATTTGAGCGGCTCGCCGTTTTCGTCCTGAAACAGCCGTGGGGTGGCCGCCAAGGGCGCGGTTTCGCGCGCATCCAATGTGGTGATCGCGCCCGATGCCCCATCATACCAGACCAAAAACGCGCCGCCTCCTAGGCCTGAGGATTGCGGCTCGACCAGACCCAAAACGGCTTGTACCGCGACCATCGCATCCGCAGCGGTTCCACCTGCGGACAAGACGCGCGCACCTGCCTGAACCGCCCAAGGGTTGGCCGCAGTGACCATCCAGTCCTGGGCAGTTACGGGTGCGCCCTTGGCTTTGGCATCAAATGCGGGGCGTAGTTCCGGTGAGATGGCTTCGAACGCCAACGGCGCGCTTGGCGGCTCTGGTGCGACGGCGTCGGCCGCCTGCTGCGCGATGACGGGTCCACAAAAGACGGCCCACATCGCCGCGCCTAAAACAGTACGTTTCATGAAAACACCTCCGGAACAAATGACACAGCTAGCTTTGCATGGGCTAAGCGTTGCGCGAAGTCACAATTAACGGTGTGGCGCTGGTTTTCTGCGCAGACCGCCCCAAGTTTGGAGGATGCTGGGCCGTATCCTCAAATCGCTACTCATCTTGACGCTGGGCGTTTTCGTCATCGGCTGCACCCAAATATTGCGCAATTCCGGCACGCCTGCGTTGCCGCCCGCATCGCCTGAGGCGCTGCGCATGGCGACTTATAATGTGCACTACATCGTTGTGCCCCGCGCTGAGGGACCATGGTCGATGGCCGATTGGGAACGGCGCAAGGGTCCGTTGGATATGGCTTTCAAGGCGCTTGAGGCTGACGTGATTGGCTTCCAAGAGATGGAGAGTTTTGCGGGCAGTGCCATTAGTCTCGACAACCTCACCTTGGATTGGCTGCTGTCCAACAACCCCAACTACGGGGCCGCAGCGGCGGGGGACCCGCGCGAATTCCCCTCCACCCAGCCCATCCTCTACCGGCGGGATCGGTTGCAAATGCTGGGGCAGGGGTGGTTCTTTTTCTCTGAGACGCCGGATGTCCTTTACGCCCGTACGTTCAACGGGTCGTACCCTGCTTTCGCATCATGGGCCGAATTCCGGGATTTGCGGTCTGATCGGGTGTTTCGTGTGGTGAATGTCCATACGGATTTCAGTAGCCGATCAAATCGATTGCAATCAGCCGAGTTGATTGCGGAACGTATCAAGCCTTGGATCGAGGCCGGAGAAACCCTGTATGTCATCGGCGATATGAATGCGCGATTGGGTGCGCGCAAGCTTGCGATCATGGAGGACGTGGGCGTCACATTTACACCCGTCAAAGGGGCGACGTTTCACTTCAATCGCGGCCTCAACTTGTTTGGCGCGATTGATCACATTGGATATGCAGGGCCCGCTCAGCCCCTTGGCGCACCTGTCGTACTGCGCCAAAAGTTCGACGGGGAATGGCCTACAGACCACTATCCCGTCGTTGCTGATTTTGCGCCCTAACTAAAGCGTTCTGGCCCCTGCCATTGCACGTCAGAGTATCGGTCCCCGTGTGCCCAGCCGACGGGCAGTACGGCTTCAATTCGGTCCAAATCCTCGGCCGTGAGCGTAACCTCAGTCCCGCGCAACAGTTCGGCCAGATGGGCGGTGTTTTTCGTGCCGGGGATGGGCAGCACGTGTTTGCCGCGCGAGATGACCCACGCAATCGCAAGGGCCGCCGCGGGAAGCTCCATGTCCGCAGCCAAGCGGCGGAAACGATCCGTGGCGGTGATATTGGCGCTGTAGTTAGGTTCCATAAAGCGTGGGTTGTTGGCCAAAAACGCATGGGATTGCGCGCGCGCATGGCTGAACGGGGCGTCTGTCAAAAAGCTACGCCCCACGGGCGAGAATGCGACCAAGGTGGTGCCCAATTTGGCGCAGGCTTGGCTAAGCCCCAGTTCGGGCGCGCGCGTCGAAAGGGAGTATTCGGATTGCACGGCCGCGATGGGACATTCTGTCCACGCCCGGCGCAATGTACTTGGCGCAATCTCCGAAAATCCAACGGCCCGTGTTTTGCCTGCATCGATCAGC
>Ga0228670_1000825_pt1 | contig 15635 bp, 7 predicted proteins | sample 85DmetaG_FD_182785 | JGI IMG/M metagenome (GOLD analysis project Ga0228670, IMG submission 182785) | Seawater microbial communities from Monterey Bay, California, United States - 85D | ecosystem: Environmental > Aquatic > Marine > Coastal | place: USA: California | collected 2016-10-13
GGCTTTGGTTAAAGATGGAGCCAAAATTATTGGGAAAAGACCAAAACAATCTCCAAGTTTAACGAATTATCCTCAGAACGATGTTGTTATTAAAAATACTGCTAAAAAACTTTGGGATTCTAATTCGATTAAGAATATTTCAATCCATCAATATTTAGAAGAAAATAAAATCATACCAGATTTTTCAGTTGATAAAGGCAGTAAAGACGACATTAGTTTTATTCATAGAAAAACAGCAGAAGCAGACATTTATTTTATCGCTAATACAAAAAAAGAAAGCAGAGAAATTGTTGGAAGATTTAGAATAAAAGACAAACAACCTGAACTATGGAATGCAGAAACAGGAGATATTAAAAAAGTAGCTGTTTGGAAAAGTAATGAAGATGGAACCATAAGTATTCCTTTAAATTTAGATAGTGAACAATCCATTTTTGTCATTTTTAAAGAAAATTCAGAAGATAAAAATCACATTGTAAAAGCTGATGTAAAATTAGAAAAACCAAAACCAACACCTTTATCCAACTTAAAAATAGTCAAAGCAGAATATGGTAATTTTTTACAAGAAGGATTGATAGATATTACAGATAAAGTAGAAAAAGTTGTAAAAAACGGAAAAGTAAACTTTAAAATGTCTAGAGCCTTTTGCGATTGTGACCCTGCAATGGGGTATGTAAAAGAGTTTAGAATGGAATATCAAATTGGTGATAAAGTCGAACATATTCATGCTGAAGAAAGAGAGGTAGTTAGCATTGATGCTGGTAATCAATCACTCAAAATAATTTCTGCGGTATTTGGCAAATTCAAAGCAGAAACCAAAGGAGTTCCTAAAAACTTTGAAGCTTTTGATGTTACCGAAAACATTCAAAAACAAGTAAGTACGGGTAATTTGAACATTAAAATTACTGACAATTTAGTTGGAGGAAAAACTCTTAAAAACCAAAACAATTTCTTAAAAATCACTTTTGAAACTGATGGAAATTTAAGAACCGCTATAATTCCAGAAGGCGAATTTTTGAACTTAAACAGATCTGAACCTTCTTCAGAAATATACAAGGATAATGGTAATATCATTTGGAAAGCACCTTTTTCTGGAAGTTTATCCTATACAACTTCCTCAGGAAAATCAAAAAAAGTAGCTGTAGAAGTTCCAAAACCTATTGAGCTTTCAAAGGATTGGCAAGTTACTTTTCCTTTAAAAAACGGATCATCAATTAAAAAGAATTATAAAACATTAAAATCTTGGTCAGAAGCTTCTGAAGAAGAAATTCAATATTTTTCTGGAACTGCGATTTATGAAAAGGAATTTACGCTAACTAAACAACAATTAGGAAAAGAATATGCTTATGAATTGGATTTAGGCAGTGTTTCAATAATTGCAGAAGTTTTTATCAACAATAAAAAAGTAAGCACTTTGTGGAAAGCACCTTTTAGAGTAGCTATTGATGATTATCTAAAAAAAGGCAATAATAGGTTAAAAATAAAAATCACCAATTTATGGGTAAATCGTTTAATTGGGGATGAAAAACACCCTTTAGATTACAAACGAAGAGGTACAAAAACCAAAGTCCTTCCTAGTTGGTTGTCAAATCCAGAAACTCGCAATTCTAAAAGACAAACTTTCTCCTCTTGGAAACATTGGAGTAAAAATGATGAATTAAAAATTTCTGGACTTTTAGGCCCTGTAAAGATTCAATTTTATAAAAAAGTAAAGCTTTAAAATGATACTAAATAAACACTTTTTCAAAATACTATTTATTTGTTTTTGTTTTTTAGGATGTGCATCAAGAACTAATGATACCAGAGTAAATAAAGAAGAAAATCAAATGGTTGACTACTTTGCAGACAACGGTTTTGGAAATGCAGTTGCTATTGTACAACATCCATCAGGAGTATATCATAAAGGAATAACTTATGTGGCGTATCAAGGTTCCTTAGAAGACCCTTATGTAGCCTCTTATAATCATAATACAAAAGAATGGAAAGGTCCATTTAAAGCTGGAGTTAGCCAAATGGGTAAAGATCCAAATCGAAAGAAAAAGATAGATAATCATGGCAAGCCAGCACTTCTTATAGATGATGCAGGATATATTCATATTGCATTTGGAGGTCATGGAGGAACACGTGAAGATGGAGACAATCCTTTAGGAAATCATCATTATGGAAAAAACCTACATGCAGTTTCTAAAAAACCTTTAGACATTTCTGCTTGGGAAACCTTAGATAATATTTCCATATTTGGTACCTATAGCCAGTTTGTAAAAATGGATAATGGAGATATTTATTTGTTTTATAGACATGGAGCGCATAGAAGTAATTGGGTATATCAAAAATCTACAGACAATGGAGTTACTTTTAACGAGCCAGTTTCCTTTTTAAAACATAAACGTCAGCAAAAAATAGAAGCTGAAGATTCTTGGTATCCTTGGGTAAGTAAAGGAAATGGAGATGATATTATTGTAGCATTCGATTATCATATTTGCAGAGACAACAAAAATAGTCAAGATGTAAGAGGACACATTCCAGAAAGGCATAATTTGTATTATATGGTTTTTGATACAAAAAAAGATATTTGGAAAAATGTTAAAAATGAATCATTAGAAATGCCTTTAACTAAAGAAATGGCAGACGAAAAAGCACTGGTAAATAAGATACCAAACGATTGGACTTTTCAGGCGATTGCAGATGTAGATCCTAATGGAAATCCGCAAGTTATTGTGCTAGTTGGGCCAGATATTGGTGCTAAAAGAAGCGGTCCAAAACGATTACAACACTATAGATGGAATGAACAAGACTGGTTGCAAAGTAAGAATACTGATTTGCCTAGAGGAAATGGAGATTTGGAAGTAACATCAGCAAAAGAAGTCAGTATTTATTTAGAAAGTGAAACAAACGATGATGTTGGCGAAATAAGCAGATGGGATAGTTTTGATGGAGGAGCTTCTTTTAAAAAGAACCAAGTATTTTTAAGTAGAGAAAATTCAGGATTTGTAATTTCTGCGCTTATTGATAACTCACATCCTGATGCTAGAATTATTGTTGGGCAAAAAGAAGAAGGCTCAGATTTTAGAAAAATGTATCTTGTAGGAGATAATGGACCCATAAAACGAAATAAAAAAGAAACGATACTTGAAAAACCAATAATAAAACAAACCAACAAATAATAAATCTAACCTAAAATGAAAACGATTAAAAAAATATATTTAGGAATATTTGCATTAAGCATTTTAATTTCTTGTGGAAAAGAAACTAAAAAAGAGACAGAAAGTACGTCTAGTAAAGCGCAAAATCAACCCAATATTGTATTCATTTTGTCTGATGATCAATCTTGGACAGATTATAGTTTTATGGGTGATGAAAATATAGAAACCCCAAGAATAGATAAATTCGCTTCTGAAAGTTTAGCTTTTGAAAAAGGTTATGTACCCACACCTTTGTGTTCACCTTCTTTGGCAACAATTATAACAGGTTTATATCCCAAAGATCATGGGGTTTTAGGAAATGATAAGGTCTATGATCGTATAAAAGGAGATCGTAAAACAAGTCAGAAAAATAGGGCAGAAGCATACAAACCTATCATTTCAGCATTTGAAAAACAAACCACATTGCCAGAAATGTTAAAAGAAAAAGGCTACTTGTCTTTTCAAACAGGAAAATGGTGGCATGGAAACCACAAAGTTGGTGGTTTTGATTATGGAATGACTCATGGAAATCCTAAAAGAGGAGGAAGACATGGAGATTATGGTCTTAAAATAGGAAGAGAGGGTTTAGATACCATCAACAATTATGTAGATTTAGCATTAAAGGAGAAGAAACCTTTCTTTTTATGGTACGCTCCATTTTTACCTCACAGACCTCATAATCCACCACAACATTTATTCGAGAAGTATAAAAAGAAAACAGACTCTGAGCATTTGGCAAAATACTGGGCAATGATAGAGTGGTTTGATGAAACTTGCGGACAGTTATTCGATTTAATAGAAGAAAAAGGTTTAACAGACAACACCTTATTTGTGTATGTATGTGATAATGGTTGGAGACAAAACCCTGATAAAAGTGGGTATATGTCAGATTCTAAAAGAGCTCCATATGATATGGGAATTCGTACACCAATCATGTATAAATGGGCAGGTAAAATTACTCCAAAGATGGATAATAAAACTGTGGTAAGTAGTATAGATATGATACCTACAGTTTTAGATATTTTAAATATAAAAAAACCTGACAATTTACCAGGAATAAGTGTCTTAGACACAGTAGCATTAAATAAGCGTAAAGGTATTTTCGGAGAAGTGTATGCACACGATTTTGACACGATTGAAAATAGTATGTTTTACAATATGGCCATTTTTCCTCCTTACAAAATTATCGTTCCAGATCCAGTTAGAAAGAAAGGTGAAGTTGTTCAATTGTTTAATATAAATGAAGACCCTTATGAGAAAAAAAATATTGCAGCAAGTAATCCTGAAATTGTAAAAGAATTAAAAGAAAAAATAGCAGGATTTAGAGCTAATTAAAGAATTTGAAAAGATGAAAAAAAGTATTTTATTATTGGTTTTATTGGTGAGTTTATTTTCCTGTAAACAAGAAAAAACTGATCAAAAGAAAAATTTAACTTCAAAACCAAATGTACTTTTTATTGCTGTTGATGATTTAAACAATTGGATTAGTCCAATTCAAAATTTTTCAAATGTAAAAACGCCCAATTTTGATAGACTTGCAAAAATGGGCGTTACATTCACAAACGCTCACGTGCAAGCTCCATTATGTGGGCCTTCAAGAGCTTCTTTAATGACGGGTTTACGTCCGTCAACCACTGGTATTTATGGAATGACGCCAGACAATCAAATCCGAAGAAAAGATAATCCTGCAACAAAAGACATTACGTTTCTGCCAGAATATTTTGAGCAGAATGGGTATCATACTATGGGAATTGGAAAGTTATTTCATATTCACGCTCCAGATAGTGTTTTTAACGAATCTGGAGGTCGTGTTAGAGGTTTTGGTCCTTATCCTAAAAAGCGTTTTGTTTGGGATGGTTTTGGAACATCAAAATCTAAAAAAGAAAAATACGGAAGAACAAGTACAGATTGGGGTGCTTTTCCAGAGAATGACACTTTAATGCCAGATCATCAATCTGTAAATTGGGTTGCAGAACGTTTAAAAAGAAATTATGACAAGCCCTTTTTTATGGGTTTAGGTTTTTTAAGAGTGCATGTGCCTTTGTATGTGCCTCAAAAATGGTTCGATTTGTATCCTTTAGATAAAATTGAAACACCACCTTATAAAGCAGATGATTTAAATGATATTCCACTTGTAGGAATGCAAATTAACGATTTACCAATGATGCCATCTACTGAATGGGCAAAAGAAAGTGGTGAGTGGAAAAAAATTGTTCAGGCTTATTTGGCCTGTATCAGTTATGTAGATTATGAATTAGGTCGTGTTTTAGATGCTTTAGAAAATAGTAAATATGCAGATAATACGATTATCGTTTTGTGGTCAGATCATGGATACAGATTAGGAGAAAAAGGAACATTTGCAAAACACGCACTTTGGGAAACTGCAACTAAAGGGCCTTTGCTGTTTGCAGCTCCAAATTTGCCAAAAGGAAAGAAAGTTAAGTCACCAGTTGAAATGTTGTCTATTTATCCAACTTTGTTAGAATTGAGTGGTTTGCCAGCTTACAAAAGAAACGAAGGGAATAGTTTAGTGGCTATGATGCAAAATGATTCAGGAATTGACAACTCTTACGCTTTGACAACTTTTGGTATGAATAATCACGCCATAAAAAAAGATGGTTTTAGATACATTCAATACGAAGATGGAACTCAAGAATTTTACGATCATAGTATAGATCCCAATGAATGGAATAATGTAGCGAACAATCCTAAATACAAAGCACAAATTGAAGAAATGAAAAAGCTTTTGCCACAAACAAATGCAAAATGGGATGCAAAATCCAATTACACATTTCAACCTTATTTTGTGGAGCAAAAAGCTAGAATTGATAGTAATTAAATCCAGAAATTATATTAAAATTTAAGATTTAATAAGGGTTTTTTATTAAAGAATAATTTATTCAGTACAGAACAGGATAATAAATCTTTAATATTAAACTACTTTGCATATTATATAGGTTTAAATAGCTACCTATAAAATCCAATTTTAAAATGAAAAAAAATCTTGTTTTAGTACTGTTTGCTTTTTTCTTTTCAAGCATAAATGCTCAAGTTCAAATGTCCACAGATTTTACAGATGATGCTAATAAAAAAGAACCTCTGCATAATATATGGTCTATAGCCAATAGAATTAGTCCAAAAAATGGTTCGAATATTCGTCCTGGACTAAAAATGAACATTGTTAGAATGATTGGCGGAATCAAGAAAACTGTAAATGGACAAAACGTAAAAGATTTAGACTTTGATACTTGTTTATATGATTCTATCAACAATGTGTATGTCTACAGATTTGAGCGTTTAACGGAAAGATTAGATAAAATTCTCAACTCTCAAACAGAAATTCATCAAATTGTATTAGACCAACCTTCTTGGGCTTTTCAACACGGTTACACGTTTATCCCAACAGGAACTAGAGATAATGTGAATTTTAGAGAAGATGAGCAAATATCCATTTATGGAAACTCATTACCACCAGCTGATAAGCAAGCATATCACGATTATATAAAAGCATTAATGACGCATTTAGTAGCTACTTATGGTGAAGAAAAAGTGTTGTCTTGGCGTTTTAGGGTAGGTTCAGAAATTGAAACACCAGATCATTGGTATGGAACCAAACAAGATTTTATTGAGCATTTTGAAAATACTGAAAGAGCAGTAAGAGCAGTCTTACCAAATGCTGTTATTGGTTTGCACACAAGAGCTCCTGATTTTTTATACAAAAACGGAACTGTTTTGAATTACAAAGGAGAACCTTTTGCTTCTTTTGCTAAAGATTTAATAGAATATTGTGCAGACAATAATGTAAGATATGATTTTTGGGGAGTCTCTGACTACGTGGTTTTAGGCAGTGGTACTTTACGCAATATGAGCATTAAATATGATCATTTATTTGCTGATTTAGTAAATCATCCAAAATGGAATGCCAATGCTATTATTGATTTAATGGAGTATGCTACTGTAACTACTATGAATGGTGCTGATGGCAAAGGATTTATCAACGCAGAAACAACCCACGCAGAAATAGTAGAATTGTATTTTTCTAATATTTATTACAAGAATAAAGACAAAGGCTTAGATTTAGTGTACAGATGGGGTAATAAAACTGGTACTGTAGATCCTCCAGGAATTAAAGTATTAAATACAATGAATGGTAAAGATCACTATACAACAACTATTTCTGGAACTCCACAATCTTCAACCAATGATATTGATGCTATTTTTGCTAAAAAAGAAAATGCTGCAGAATACGATGTGTTGCTCTATAATTATAACAATAGTTCTTTAACCTATAGAGATAATGAAAATGTAAACATTTCTTTTACAACAGAATTAGCTGAAGGGACAACTCTGTATTACAGAAATATGGCTTACAGTAAAGACAATAACAAATTGCAGAATTTCTTAAAAGAAAATGCTGGTTTTGTAAAAAGTGGTTTTAATGATAGAGGTTCTCCTGATAGAATTCTAACTGAAGCTGGATTTACAGCCTATGAAGCTTATGAAAACCCAAATCCGCATAAATATACTGAGTGGAAAAGTATTGTAACTACACCAAGAAATGATGGAAAATCAGGGTCTATAATTAGCATAGATACAGAAATTCCTTCTTTCGCATTCGAAAAATTTGAGTTTAGAACCGAAGATTATTTTCAAACAACGATAACACCAGCAACTGTGGTTTGGACAACAACAGAAGATTTCTCACCTTGGACCGCAGTTAGCTCTGGAATGGTGGTAAATACTGATGATGATAAGTTAACCTTAAATTATGCTGATGGATTTGCATTACCAATGGCTGCAATTACAGGTTTAAATATCAATTCTGAATTGTATGGAACATTGCAATTAGTAGTTAAAAATAATACACCAGCTTCAACATTGCAAATGGCAGCCAATATACCTGGTACACAGTTTGCCTCTGGACGAAAGAAATTTACAATTCCTAATGACAATCAATGGCACACAATAGATGTAGATTTGACAAGTTGGTCTCATTGGTCAGGTATTATAACCGAATTTAAAGTATATGAAAAGGTTAATTCTGGGAGTATGGTTTTTGATCGTATTGAATTTTTACCTAAATCAGGAGTAGAAGTTTTTAATGTAAACATCAGCAAAGAAGGTAATGGTTTGCTTAATTATAAAAGCGGTACATCTTTTTCAGGTCAACAGTTTGATTTGAATGCGATTGCAAACCAAGGTTGGAAATTTCAAGAATGGACAGGAGATATTCAGAGTACAGAAAACCCATTAACAATTACAGTTTCATCCGACTTAAATATAACAGCAAAATTTGTGCAAGAAAGTCTTTCTATTGATGATAATACGTTAAAAAATAGCTTTGTTGTTTATCCAAACCCAAGTTCAAATGGAGTATTTACAATTAAGAATCATACCAAAGAAAATTGGGAAATATACAATGTAAACGGAGCTAAAATTCTTTCAGGAAAAGGAGATATAATTGATGTTTCTAGTTTTTCAAAAGGATTGTATATCTTAAAACTAGAGAATACTTATAAAAAATTAATATACAATTAAAAATTGTAAAAAAGTAAAATTTAAATGAAGAGAATATCGCAAATCTCAATTATCTGTTTTTTAACATTGATATTGTTTAATTGTAACTCATCAAAACTACAGAAAAAGGAGCGTAATCATAAAAAACCAAACATTGTATTCATTTTTGCAGATGATTTAGGTTGGGTAGATGTAAGTACAGGGAATACAAACAAAAACAACGGTTCTACAATTTATGAAACGCCTGTAATCGATAAATTGGCAACACAAGGAATGTCTTTTACAAATGCCTATACCAATCAAAATTGTGCACCTTCAAGAGCGGCTTTAATTAGCGGACAATATGCAACAGGTTTAGATAATCAGGTGTATAATGTAGGTTCTTTAAAAAGACAAGACAAAAGAACTAAAGGATATCCAAATGTACTTATTGAACCTCACAAGCAAAAAAAGGTAATAGCAGAAGATGGTATCAATATGTTTGATGTTTTAAAAACAAAAGGTTATCAAACTGCTTTAGTGGGTAAAAGTCACGGAACTCCACATCCTTTAAAAGGTGATTATGGTATTGATTTGCCAGCAGATATTCATCATATTATAGCAGCACCAATTAACGGAAAAAGAACGAAAAAGTTTTATTTAGCCCTAAATTCAGATAAAAAAGGATGGACGTTTAATTCGGAGTTTGTAGATAAATATGCAAATCCTTATGATGATGAATACATCAATACCACTTTAAAACCTTACCATTCTCAAGGAGATGTAACCCTTTTAAAAGGAACACCAAAACATCTTACAGATGCCATTGGAGATTTTTCTGTAGATTACATAAAAGAAAAAGCAAACAACGAAAATCCTTTCTTTTTGTATGTGCCTTTTCACGCAGTTCATTCTGATGTTACAGGTAGAAAAGATTTAACTGAAAAATATTTAAAAAGAGGATTAAATCCTAGAACTGCAGAATATGCATCTATGATTGAGTTGTTAGATCAAAATGTTGGAAAAATAAATGATGCTTTAAAAGATCCAAATGGAGATGGCGATTTTTCTGATGATATCACCAACAATACTATTTTCATTTTTTATTCTGATAATGGAGGATTAAGAGAAAATAATCCACTGAAAGGTAAAAAAGGAAATTTAACAGAAGGTGGAATTCGAGTTCCATTAATTTTTAGATATCCAAATGTGATAAAAGAAAATTCGATAACCAATCAAGCAGTACATTGTATCGATTTTTTGCCAACTTTAGCAGATTTAACTGGAGTAGATATTACTACTTTAAAAAAGAAAGATGGAAGCAAACCTAAATATGATGGAGCTTCTTTTGCAAAAGTTTTAACAGGTGAAGCAAAAAAAATTTCAAGAGAAAATTTGTTTTGGCATCTACCAGGATATATGGATGAGCGTTTTTCGCCAACCACATTAATTCAAACAAGAGTAGGAGAAGAATATTATAAGTTGTTTTATTTTTATGAAACTGAAGCATTTGAAATGTATAACATCACCAAAGACATTTCAGAAAAAAGAAATATTTTAAAGAATCCAACATCCAAAGAAATGCAAATTGCTTTGCAAATGAATGCAGATATGTTAGCTTGGTTAAAAGTCAATAATGCACCAACAGGAACTTGGGTAAAAAACAAAGAAAAAGTGCCTTATCCTAAAGTAGAAGGTGTAAAAAAGTATCAATAATAGAATTTAAGAAATGAGTAAAAAGTCCTTGATTTTGCCTTTTTTAATGTTGCTAAGTTTAGCATTTATAGGATGTATTAGTAACAATAAATCTAACAATATTGCTAAAGTTGATGCACATCAGAATCAAAAACCAAACATCATATTTTATTTAGCAGACGATCAAGATGTGTACGATTATGGTTGTTATGGTAATGAAAAGGTAAATACAGCAGCAGTAGATAGATTAGCAAAAGAAGGAATGTTATTTACCAATGCCTTTACAGCGCAAGCCATTTGTGCACCCAGTAGATCTCAAATTTTTACAGGAAATTATCCTGTTAAAAATGGTTGTTTTGCCAATCATACAGCAACAAGACCCAATATTGAAAGTGTAACTTATAGAATGAAAAAATTGGGTTATGAAGTTGTTCTGGCAGGAAAAAGTCACGTAAAACCATCAAGTGTTTATCAATGGGATAAAGAATGGGAACCTGTTCCTAAAAAAGATGTGCCAAGAGATTATATTCCTTTAGACAGTATTGAAAATTATATGAAAACTGCAAAAAAGCCTTTTTGTATGTTCATCACCTCAAAATATCCACATGGAAAATATTTTGACGTTAAAAATCCAGATGCTAACGACCTTAAATTTTATCCTTTCAATGAACATAAAAAAAATGATAAATCGTATATTAAAAGTAGGGCAGGTTACTACAGAAGTATAGCAGAAGACAATATACAGATTGAAAAAGTATTGGATTTCGTTGATGCTCATTTAGATGAAAACACTTTGTTTATTTATAGTGCAGATCATGGAGTTTCAGGAAAGTTTACCGTAAAAGACATTGGTTTAAAAGTACCTTTTGTAGTGCGTTGGCCTAAAGTGATTAAAGCAGGAACAACATCAAATCAGCTGATACATTATACAGATGTGTTACCAACATTTATGGATGTTGCAGGAGGTAAAGTACCCGAAAATGTCGATGGTAAAAGTTTCTTGCCAATCTTAACCGGAAATGATATTGCAGTTAATAAATATGTGTATGGAGTAAGAACCAATCAGAATATTTTGAATTCTGAAATTTTTCCATCAAGAATGATTCGTGATAAACGTTACAAATACATCAGAAATTTTAATTCATTGGAAGTTGTTGAACAAAATTTAACAGGAAAACCAAATGTAGATTACTTTATAAAAAGAGGAGCAAACAAATTTAAAAATGAACCTTTTGAAGAATTATACGATTTAGAAAAAGATCCTTTTGAGCAGCACAATTTAGCCAATAATCCTGAATTTAAATTGATGAAAGAAAAATTATCAAAAGATATGTTTCTATGGATGAAAGCTCAAGGAGATATTTTAGATGAAAGGGTTGGTAACATGCCAATTATTACTCCAAAAGGTAAAAAAGGATTCAAGTTAGACCAAGATACACCAAGAAGAAAAATTCCAGATGCTATAAAAAACTCACTTACAAAAGACGATTATATCGTTATAAAACATTGGTAGTATAATGATAAAAAAAATTTTTACTTACGTGTTTACTTTATTTTTTCTATTAGTTTCTTGTAAAAACTCAAAAGAGAAAACTGAAGTAACTCAAAATCAAAAACCAATGAACGTGCTGTTTATTGCTATTGATGACTTACGTCCAGAACTAAATATTTATGGAGCAACACACGTAAAATCTCCAAACATAGACAAACTAGCTAATGAAAGTTTGGTTTTTAATAGAGCCTATTGTAATGTACCAGTTTGTGGAGCTTCAAGAGCGAGTTTGCTTACCAGTATTTTGCCAACAAAAACACGTTTTATAGATTATAGAGCAAAAGCACAAGAAGATGTGCCAAATGCAAAAACATTACCAGCTCTTTTTAAAGATGCTGGTTATACAAGCATTTCAAATGGAAAAATTTTTCATTATAATAAAGATGTTCAAGAAGCAAGTTGGAGCGAAAACCCTTGGATGCCAGAAGGAGGGCATAGAGTAAGTTATGACCCTACAACCAACTACGTGATTATGAAATCTGGAAATGGACGTGTATATGAAGCTCCAGAAGTTGAGGACAGTGCATATCCAGATTATAAAATAGCACAAAAAACAATTAAAGATTTACGTCGTTTTAAAGAATCAGGAGAATCATTTTTTATGGCTTGCGGATTTTTTAGACCTCACATGCCTTTTTACGCACCAAAAAAATATTGGGATTTATATGATAGAGATTCTATAGAAATTGCAGACAATCGTCATTTACCAGAAAATGCACCAAAATTGTTAAGAGGTAGTGGAGAATTTAAAAGCTATAGTTTTGGCGATTATAAACCCAATACAGAAGCATTTCATAAAATGATGCGCCATGGATATTATGCTTGTGTGAGTTATGTAGATCAGTTGGTTGGCGAAGTCCTTAAAGAGCTTGAAACGCTTGGTTTGGCAGAAAATACCATTGTTGTTTTGTGGGGAGATCATGGTTGGCATTTAGGAGAACACGAGTTTTGGGGAAAGCACAACACTTTGCACAATGCACTGCAAGTGCCTTTAATTGTAAAAGTACCTGGAAAATCAACAGGAAAACATACTCAAGCTTTGGTAGAGAGTGTAGATATTTATCCAACTCTTTGCGATTTGGCAAACATACCTACACCAGATTATATTATGGGAAAAAGTTTTAAAGCTACTTTAGATAATCCAGAAAAGTCTTTTAGAGAATATGCATATGCTCGTTTTAAAAAGGCAGATGCTATAGTAACAGATGATTTCACCTATTCATTGTTCGAAAATGGTGAAGAAATGTTATATGACCGAAAATTGGATCCAGCAGAAAATAAGAATATAGTTGCAGATGTTAACTATAAAGAGGTGCTTAAAGAAATGCGAAAAGCCTTAAAAAGCAAACAAGAAAAAGCAACTAGTTATCAATAATACAGCGTAAAAGAAATAAATATTTTTTGAATTAGCCTAATATGAAAAACAAAACTATCTACTTGCAATTATTATTAGTGCTTTGTTCATTAAATTTCTTTGCTCAAAAATTAGAACGCCCATTTATTTTAGTAAAAAATGCTGAGAGATCAGAAATTTTAAAGAAAATAGATTCCATACCTTGGGCAAAACAGATTTATTCAGATCTAAAAAAAAGTACAGACAAACAGGTTCTTAAATTTTATCAGAATCCAAAATCCTATCTTAAAAATTTACCTTTCAATTGGTCTAAAGCTGAAGCCAATCAGTTTCCTCCTTTTTTAAAAACAGATCATATAGAAAATGGGAAACACAGAAATTTAGACAATGCTACTGAAAAAGAATGGAAACCTGCAGCACTTTTAATAGAATATTTACAAGTTGCTTTGGATTGTGGGTATCTATATTACATCACACAAGAAGAAAAATACGCCTATGTAGCCAGTAGTATTTTGTATTCTTTCACAAAATCTGTTCAGAAATCAAAAATGTCTTCATGGAAAGGAAGAGGTGGTTTACTTTTTCCTTATGATGGTTTTAGGGAAGTTCGTGTAATTGGCTACAGGCTGCCATTAATTTATGATTTTGTTGCTTCCTACTTAAAAAATGAAGGAAAAGTTTTTGATATTATTAAAAATCAAAAAGTAAATTTTCCATTAAAAGAAGCTCAAAATGTTTTTAAAACCTATGCCAATATCACTGTGAATTATGGGCAAACAGGATCTAATCATTCTGTATTAGAATCTCCAAGTTTGGTGTATAATGCACTGGCTTTGGATGATGCTAAAGAACGTGAAAAATGGTTGTCTTATTTTTTAACAAAAAGTACTAAAAATCAAGATGCTTTGCCAATAATGGCAAAAAATTATAAAAAGCAAGGTGATATTTGGCCAGAAACTTCACAGTATTTAAATCATTCTACAGAAATTTTAACCAAGTTGTTATTGGTCATTAATAAATACAATCCTTCTTTAAAATTAGGAGCTAAATATCCAAATATATTATTTGCATTACCAAGGTTGGATGATTTGGTATATCCAAATTACGAAATTATACGTTGGGGAGATGGTCATAGAAGACAACATGGTTCTTATCAAGCTTACGAAAATGCCTATATTTTAGCGAAGATGGATAGCTTAAAGTATTTACAAGATAAATTTGCTCCATTGTTAAAAAATGCACTAGATAAAGGAAAATATTCAAGAAAAAATATAGAGGCTTTATTTTGGTATGATGATGCCATTTACGGAGAATCCAACAAAATTAAGCTACCAAGAACAGATAGGGTTTATCATGCAGGTATTGTATTGCAAAGAAACTTAAGTACAACCAACAATCCTAAAGATGGATTAATGGGGTTTGTAGGAGGTGCACATATGGTGCATGGTCATGCAGAAGGTATGAATATTGAGTTGTATGGAGAAGGACAAGTTTTAGGTGTAGATAATGGTAGAAAAAAATATGGTAAAGATTTGCACGAAAATTATTCCAGAATTTTTGCGGCTCACAATACAGTTATTGTTAACGGAAGTTCACAAGGTGAAGGTGGTTGGGTGAATTTGGGAATCAATTCTGTTCAGCTAATTGCAATGGAACCTAAAGTAAGAGCAGAAGCAGTATCTCCTAATCATTCTTTTAGTCAAACAAGTTTTGTAGATGATAAAGGTGATAAGGCAGAAGCGATTCAAGAACGTACATTAGGGTTAATCAGAACTTCGCCAACAACAGGGTATTATGTGGATGTATTTCGTTCTAAATCTAAACTTCCTAATGAGTTTCACGACTATCTATATCATAATATAGGTGATAAATTGGTATTTGAGAATAAGGATTTAAATCTTACAAAAACTCCAAATCGATATATGGCAAATGCCAATAAAAAATGGATACATAATAAACGATACAGAAATCCTGGATGGCATTTTTTTAAGGATGTGCATACTTCCAAGACCTATAAAAAAGATGTGGTTGCAACTTTTCATACAAAAAAAATAAAAGGAGGAGCTGTTTTTATGCAGTTGCATATACCAGGTTTTGAAGATAGAGTATATACAAAAGTGAAAGCACCGATAACTTTTGAATCTCCAAAACCGTATCATAAATTACCAACTCCAACTTTAGTGGTTCGCAAGAAAGGTGAAGCTTGGAAAAATCCTTTTGTTGTGGTTTATGAACCTTATCATAAAAAGGAAAAAGCATCAATTCAATCTGTTCAAAAACTAGAACAAGATGGCATTTATAAAGGTTTAAAAATAGTGAGTAAAACTCCAAACGAGCATTTAATTCAATATGTAATAAC
>Ga0228670_1000832_pt1 | contig 15530 bp, 22 predicted proteins | sample 85DmetaG_FD_182785 | JGI IMG/M metagenome (GOLD analysis project Ga0228670, IMG submission 182785) | Seawater microbial communities from Monterey Bay, California, United States - 85D | ecosystem: Environmental > Aquatic > Marine > Coastal | place: USA: California | collected 2016-10-13
CTTAACCATATATTAGTTCCTACTGGAACATCTGTCCATTCTTCACCTAGTATTGTTCCTAACGCTACTACTGTTCCTGCACCACTAATAGAAGCATTAGCGTGTCTTGTTATAGAAGTTCCTGCTGTTAATGTTGCTACTCCCTCTACACTTGCAGTTCCTACAGCAGTAAACCCACCGATTGCTTGAACTGTAGCTACTCCAGAAATACTTGCTACACCTAATGCAATATTTAATCCTTCAGCAGTTAGCGTTGCTACTCCACTGATACTTGCATCAGCATCAATAATAGAACCTGATAGAGCAACAGTTAATGTTGCACGACCAGTAATATCACCCTCACCAAATGCTACATAAACAGCATTAGCAGTAACAGTAGCAGTACCTGTAATAGAACCTGTTGCATTTTCAATAAGACCTGCTAATGAAGTAACAGTTGCTACACCACTAATACTTGCATCACCAAATCTAATTCTTAATCCATCTGCTGTTAAAGTAGCAGTTGCACCTATAGATGCAGCACCAATTAATGTTTTACCTGCTAAAGAACTATATGGAGACTCTGAAAATGAACTTATTCCAAACATTATTTATCCTATCTAGCCAATGAGTTTTTAAAAGGGTTTTCGGCAAATGCCATGTAAAAGTATTTTCCGTTATTATCATTAAAAAATACATTAGTTTGTCTATTTTTAAATCCATTAGAAAGAAAATCATAAGCACCAAAAAATTGTTCTGCATCACTATTGTTTGGATTTAAAAATGGAATTACAGCATTAGTTGTTCCACGAGTAGCATCATATATATACCAATTTGCACTTGAATCAATTCTTTTTATCATAACAAATGCAGGTCTAAACCCTGTGTATATAAATGTTCCATCAGTAGAGCCATTACCTGTGTATGTACCAATTTTACTATATCCCTCTATACTTCTAAAGAAATATCCTATCATTTTAGCACTAGAGTTACTACCAAAAGAATAAGTTTGATTATATGTAAACAATGTTGATGTTGGTGCTGTATTAGACCATTGGTTTGAATCAGGAGAGGGAAGTGCAACAGACAAATTTAAATACCAATAATCTTGTGCTGGATTGCCTGTTACACCTACATAGGTTGACCAATTACTTGGGTCATCTACTTCTTTAAAAAATACAAGTTCAGGTACTCCTCCTAATCCATGACCTATAGTTCTAGCACCAGAACCACCATTTTTAGTCCAAGTTACAATACTAAACCCTGCTGTTGTATTAGCAGATACTGTAGATGTTATAGCACCTAATGTATTAGATACTCCAGTACCATTTGCTTTCCAAGACCAACCAACCATTGGTCTAGTGTTTTCATTTACTTCTCTATCATTAGGTCCTGCTGAATCTGCACCAAGAGTAAATCCGTCAGAAGTAAACGCTGTAACTTGGTCAGTAGATGTTTTTTCTGCATCTGTTCTGTTACACATCATAAACTTATTATTACCTCTAACTGCATCTACTAAATGATGACTATAGCTACCTCCAGTTCTTGCTTTTAACCATAAAAAATCAGGTTGAAATTCTAAACCTGTAATACTTTGTGTACTACCATTACCTGTATATAATGTCGTATCAAAATGCTTACTACCATCTACAATAGTAGAGTCAGGTAAGTTAAATGTATTTAGTTTTTTATAACCTGTAGGTGGTGTGTAGGCAAATGGTCTTTGACCAAAGTTAATGTCAAAATTATCTCCACTATTATAAAAAGAACATCCTAAATAATATTCAACACTAGGTAAACTTGTAAATGCTGTTCCTTGTGTAGTTCCGTTTCTGTAGAAAGTAATAGTATTAGCATCTAAATCTAAAGCAGTTCCTATAACATCACCTGCTACATACCTATCTCCATAGCTTCCTGTATAAGAACCAGCTCCTTGTTTTCCACCATCTTGTACATAAACATAAGAATTAGTACCACCAAAATTACTATTAGGGTTTAAATTATCTACACCTATTATTCCTGTCATTGCAGCATCATTTGCACCAACTGTATTCCATGTAGTTTCCCAATAATATTTACCAGAAGAAACTGATATTGTACTAACATTACTTCTTTGAGCATTAGTTCCACTTGTAGCTTTTAAATTAGCTTTGTCAATAGTTACAGAGCCAGAAGGTACTAAAGGATTTAATGTAGCAAAGTTACTTGTATCTTCATCTGTTAGCGTAGGTACATCTGACATGATGTCGTAAGTAGTTAATGCACTATTAGTTGTATTAAGGTTATTTTCAGTAAAGTTATTACCATTGCCAGAGTTATCTGTACCTCTACCTTTTAGATAAAATCCATTTGTACCATAAGAACCTCTATATCTTTTAGGTTGCCATACACCAGTATCTTCATTATATTCACCAAAATCTGTTGGTGCTAATGCTTGACCATCTATATGATGTATTTCTGTTAAGTAAGCATCATAATATCTGTCAGCAGAACCTTGTCTCCTAGCAATAGCATGAATTCCTGTTGTAGCATTTATTTGTGTATCTGCATTTTGATTTGGGAATGTTCCTGTACCTGCTGATGTAGTTAGTAGTTCATTATTAACATATAGTTTTATTCTGTTTGTATCAGTAGCTTGTGTTGTATCAATAACTAAAGCAATATGATACCAAGCAGATGGGTCACGCAAAACAGCAGTAGATGTTCTAATAGTTCTTGTACTATTGCTATCTAATATATCTAACTCAAATACATTGTTACCATTTATAGTTACATCTACAAATTGACTATTGGCACTATTAGCTGCACCAAAAATAACTTGTGAACCTGTTAATGCTCCTCGTTTTGTCCAGCAACTAAATGTCCATGTTTTTTTGTTACCATCACTAGATGGAGTTCTACTTAAATAAGCACTAGCAGACGAACGAAAGCGTAAGCTGTTGTCTAGGGTATAACCAGTAGCACTGTTAGATGCTGCTCCGACTAATAATGGCATTATGAAACTCCTAGAGTTTGACCTTGCTCGTAGAGATTTGTCCCATCAGACCTGAAGTTAAAGAAGTCAACTGCATTAGCTGCTGTAGATAAAGTAGGAGCAGTTGCTGCGTTCCATTTAAATATAGCGTTCCATGCTAAAGTTCTTGACCCTGTACCATCTTGTGTAACTTGTATACTATAAAAAGCACCATCTTCTAAATTAGTTGGTGCAGCAACAGTTCTGTTTCCTGCTAATGTAACTTTTGCTACCTGTCCAGAATCTGTGTCCCAATTAATAGTAGCTGCATCAGTAAGTGTTAGCGTAGGAGAAAATCCTTGACCATTGACTTGTAGATTAAGTGAGTTAGTTACATTTTCCCCACTTAATGTTCCGTTTCCGTTAATTGATAATGCCATTATTTATTCTCCCAGTTCTGTTCATTCATTACTGTAATTAATTCTTCTACATTTTTAGCACCTGCAATAGCTGTTTCTAGTCTATTAGATTCAGCAACTACATGAGCTCTTTTGGCAACAACATCTTTAGGAATGGCTACATCTCTTTCTGTTTTTCTAGTTACATACCAATCAGTTTGTGCAAGTATAGAACCTGCTGTTTGATTTACTTGGTTTGTCATTTGATATTTTAAACCATGTGTTACTAATTTTTCATCTGTATTTACCATAGATTTTGTTTTTGAATCATATGTTTGAACATATACCTGATTGCCATCTTTATCTACAGCATCTACATCTTCCATTGTTTTAGGGTTATCTAGTTCACCATTCCAGTAGTATCTGTCATCAGCTCTTACAGGTTCATCTTCCCATGTAATACCTAGTGCATCTCTATCTTCTTGTGTTGATAGCTGCAACCAATTTTTAGGATAGTTGTTACCACCAATTGAAAATGCTTGTCCAACACAAAGTGTTTTATCATCTAGTTTATAAGCCATTACCTATCTCCCTTTGGGTATTTAGCTTTGACTTCTTTTATATGGTCAAGCCATGTCTCTGTCCCATCTTGTACATCATGGTATTGCATATCTAGTTGTTCAGCTAATGGTTTGTATTCTTGTTGTCTTTTATATTTGTATTCTTCAGGGTCTACCCAGTTATTAATAGCATCTAAATCTAATTCAATTTCTTTTCCCTCTTTATCCCAAGCATACATTTCAGTATCACTTTTAACTTTAGATTTTGCTGTTTCAGGATATAGTGTATGTATAGCTTTCATTATGCTGCTACCTCCATAACTGTTATTGATGGTTTTGCATAACCTAATGCACCTGTATCGCTAAAGTTAGCAAAAAAGTATCTTGTTGCTGCTGCTTCTAATTTTGCATACATACCATAAGTTCTAGCAACAGTTGAACCAGAAGTTGTTTGTGCTTGTAGTTGCATTTGAACCCCATCATTTACATCATAGCTCATATCTCTTACTGAAGAATTACATTGTTGTTTACTTCCTAAAGCAGAAGTATTAACATTTGTACTATTTGTAATATCATATAGTTTCATTGCAACCATTTGAGTTCCATTATTACCACCAAAAAGATAATTACAAGTAACTATTAGTGTGCTATCTGATGCTTTAGGTGTTATTGCAACTCTTAAATCAGAATCTACTTCTGCAAAAGATGTTGATGTAAAAGTAACTAACCCTGTATCTGGTTGAACAGTTACTACTTGTAAAATAGTACCTGTAGGAAAAGAAGCTATGGGAATATCACCTGATAAATTTGGAGCAGAAAGACTACTATTTGTATCTAGTATTGTTCCTGTTGTTGCAGGTAATGTTAGTGTATTAGTTCCAGCTACTGCTGGTGCTGCAACTGTAATAGCTCCAGAGGTGTTTCCTGTTAATACTATATCAGCCATTATTCTGTCTCCTCTGCTACATTCATAGGACTTGCTTTAGTCCATTCTATATACGCTTGATAGTCTGTGTTTGCTTCATCAAAAGGTATTGATATAGTAGAAGTTTCACCATCCTCAAGCTCTACTGTTTTATTTACCCCAACGATTTTATTTGATATAACACTTTTTACTAATTTATATTTCATAATTATAACTCCGCACTAAAAGTAAGTCTTGTAGCTGTACTATTATTAGCAAACATTAAAGTTGCATAACCTATTGTTGATGTACCACCACTAATAGTAGCTGAAAAACTAAATGTTTGTGTTGCTGATTGGTCAACAGAAAAAGATGCACAAGCTAAATTACTATTTCCTGCTTTAGCTAAAAAAGTACCTGTTGAACCTAATGATGGAGCTGCCCTCATTTTTACTGGCAGTTCTGCTCTTAATAACGGATTTGTTGTTCCAACATACATTCCATGAGTCATAAATTCATAAGCAGCTGTACCACCTATACTATAAAAATATCTTTGACACAGTTGCATTTGTTGTCCGTATTGTAAATGTTCAAATGGTGTTGCAGATGTTCCTTCTTCTAGTTGAACTCCTGTAATTTGCCATGTTGCTGATGCGTTAGCTACAAAATGTACATTAGAAGAAATAGACCTTTTACTACCTGCTACCCATTCATTTGCTGTTGTATCAAAATTTGTTCCTGCATCTAAACCAAACATTACATTAATGCCCAATGAATTACTTGTTAGCCAAGTTCCTGATGTATCACCTGCAATAGTTACAGTTTTCTTTTCCCATGTATTAGCAGAAGAAACAGTATAGGTTGATACATAAGCTCTATCAAAAGCATTATTACTTATTGACACAGGGTATGTTCCTGTAACAGATGCTTTTACCCAAAAAGATATAGTTATTGTTTTTGCATCTGAAGTACCCCAATTTAAATGAGCAGTATTAAGTCCTTCTATTTTTTGTCTTGGAGTAAGAGCATTACCTGCACCTACTGATTGTGTTGTTGAGTTATTTGTAATTTTTAAAGAATGTGAAAATCCTGCTGGAGCATCTGTTACTTGTTGATAAGTTTGAGCATTAGTAATTCCATGTAAAAAAAGTTGCCATCTATCTGTCATCATAGCACTGGTTGAATGACTTGTGCTTGTGCCTACAAGAGTATTACTAGCACCACCATTTCTTTGGTCAATCCTCATATCACCATTAATAATTTTATTTTTACCTGCTTGTGAAGTAATAGCACTACCACTTGCATTTTGTAATCCACTAGATGTTATTTTAGCTTTTGTAGTACCACCTGATTGCAGTTCTAAATCACCACTTGTATCAGAAGTTAGCTTTAATCCGTTACTTGTATCTGCATTAATTATTGTAGCCATATTATAATACCACCCATCTTTGTCCAGTAGGAACAGTGACTGTTATTCCACTAGCAACAGTTACAGGTGATACTGACATTGCGTTGTAACCTGTAGGCACTGTGTAGTTAGTTCCTATTGTTGAATTATTTATAAACATACCATTGGTTGCACCTAATTGTGGTGCGTTACCTGTATTGGTACTATCTTGAACTACAGCTTTTTCAGCAGGATAAGTACAAAAGACATCACTTGTACCAGCTAAAGTAATTTTACTGCCACTATTGCTAGATTCTAATACAGTATCCCTAGACAAAGTTGTGCCTGAAGCTGTATAAGTTCCCAAACCTACTTCGTAATTGTTACCACTTTTAATAGCGTAGTAAGTTGTATTTGCATTACCTATAGCAGCAAAAGATTGAAAACCTGCACTTGCTCCAGCTAATGTGACTGTGCCTGTACCTGTTGTCGTAGTGGTTTCTTTTACTCTATCTTTTACAATAAGAGCCATGATTTATCCTTATGCTAATGCTACAGTTAAATTGCCTGTAGTTATTTTAAATATATCACCTGCATCAACAGTTTTAGTAGCATCTAGTGCTGTGTGATATAACATATTGCCACCAGTAGAAGCATCCCATAATCCTATCCATCCAACTACACCCCATGTACCTGTAGCTGTTGGAAAAGTTATATCTGCATCTGAAGCAACCAAACCTGATGTGCCTGAAGCAGTAGCAAAAGAAGAAGCAGTCCTAGCGTAAGAGCCACCAGAAACTTCTGTTCCAGTTCCAGCATCTGTTGGGTTTGCTGTGTGTAATGATACATATGGATTGTTTACTGCTGTAAAAGCAGTTCCATTAAGTGTTAAGTTAAGAAGTTTGACTTCTAAATAATCCGACATTTCAGCCATAATAATTTACCTCGTTGAGTTAGTTATAGTAAGTGGTTGAGCAGGGTATTCAGATTCGTCATCACTTTTGCGTAAAGCTGTAACTCCTCTATCATACATACTTGCCCATGTTGCAAGTCTTTCATCATTCATCAAATATGGTTCAGCTTCACCTAGTGCTGCGTAAAGTAATAAATCAGGTGTGTTAGCTAACCAAAGGTTAGATGAATTAGTATCGCTTAAATAATCTGGTTGATGAAAGTAAACCATTTGAAGCGTGTAAACACCATCAGGAATTGGAGCAAATTGAAACTCTGCACCCAATAGTGTATAGCGATTAGGTAATCCAGAAGTAGATGAATGAGCATTTCTAAAGAAATTACTTGTAGACAAAAACTTAATTGTCTGTGGTGGATTACCTTGTAAGTGTAAATCTTTCATAGCTACAAAATCAGAAGGCAAAGATACAGTAGCATCACCTGCTGTAGTAGATGCAACAGCAACTTTAATTAATTGTCTTATGCGTAAGTCTCTGACAAGTCTATCTTCAGCTAATCTTATAAACTCTGGTATCTGGGTTGTTAAATCAGAACGAGCTAAATAATCAGCTATAGTCGCTTGTAGCGTTGTGTAATCTGTAAAAAATGCCATTTAGATTCTGCCCTGTTTTGTTCTAAAAAATCTATTGTCTGGGTCGTTTAACCATTCTTTAAACTTCTTTTGGTCTAATACATGAAATCCTCTCATGATGCCTTTTTGGTTTAATTTATCAATAACAGTCATAGGAATGGATGCTATCTTATTATCAAATATCTCATTACCCCAAGATGTACTAGCTTGGTTATATTCTTGTTTGTTTTTTTCTACAATATCAGTTACATCTTGTGCAACCTCTATAACAGAACCATTGTCTGTGTCGTGTTTTTTTGCTTTTCTAAATTGTTTGTTTTTTAATTGGTCGTTATATTTTCCCATATCAATCCTTATGATACTGCCCACCGAAGTGGGCATATATCAATTAGTATTAAGCTACTAATAAGTCAGCAACGATACCATGTGCTTTCTCGTTAGATACTTGCAGAGTGTACTCTGTAAGCATTTGATGTTTCTCACTATCACCAGATTTAGCCAAAAGATTTGACTCAAATGGTCGTAGTGTAGCAATAGATGCCATAGTTGGGTCAAGCACTAGAGCTTGTTCACCTGTACCAGCTCCTGTGTCTGGAGTCATAAATCTGTCAGGTACAACAGATAAAGTACCAAAGTCTGACATATAAACATCAGCAGCACCTACAATAGTAGTTTGCTTATCTGATGGAGCCATGTAACGCTGTGCTGCAATACCTGCAAATCCTGATACTGCTTGTTTTTGTGTAGGTGGAACAACCAATAAAGTTGGGTTACCACCTTGTTCAAAAACTTTTTTAACACATTCTTTTAGTTTATCTTCGCCAAAAGCTAAAGGAGTTCCTTTAGTACGAGTAGCAGTTCCGTTACCACCTACAGGACCTGCTGGAGAACCTGCTGTAGCTTCTGTGACATAGTTAGTTAATAACCATGTTTGGATAGAACCAAGTAATCTTGCTGTTGAAGCATTACCTGCACTTTGAGCTACATTACCAAGAATGGTTTTTTCCATATCTCGTTTTAGCTCTTGTCCTGCTTTAGCTAATTGATAAGCTGTTTCTGTCTTACGACCTGCTTTATCAACTGCATCAAGAGTACCAGAAATATGTACTGTTTTACCTTGAATTTGTGTTCTGTTACCTACACGAACTGTAGGAGTATCAGAAGCACCTGAAGCATCAGCACCCTCTACAAGACCACCTGCACTAGCTGCTGCTAATGTATCAGTTTGCCATTCGTGGTATGTTGCTGTTGCTTTTGTTTTACCAATAGATGAAACTACTGGTGTTTCTGTTGGTGCAATGTTGAAGATAGTATTGCTTAAATCTTCTCTTTGACCAATCGCTGTATAAGTTCTAAATTCTGCCATTGTTTTTCCTTAAATAAAGTTTTCAAAAATAGCTGCTGCATCTCTGGCTGAACCAGTTTGCTGTAGCCGTTTCATTTGTTTTTTCTGTATATCGGTTACATTCTGCTTTACTTTAGCTCCAGACTTTACAGTCTTTGGTGCTTTAGCGACTTTTTTCTTAACACCAGCTTTACCTGCCATTAATTTGTCGTACTGTGCTGCTTTATGTAATACCAATACATGGCGAGAGTCATAGACTTGTGATAATTCCTCGTCTGTGAAACCAACCTTTTTTCCGTAGCTACGAATGTCGTTTCTGACTTGTTCGCCTTTCGTTTTGTCTGAAAACTCTGGTAAGGATTCTGCTAGTTTAATTTGTTCCTGTTCTACAAACTTTTGCATTTGTGCTTGAGATTCCGTTTGTTGCTCTTGAGCAAGACGAGCTCTTTCAGCTTGTATAGTTTGTAATTGTTCTTTTTTTTCGGTCATTTCTGCGACCTTAACTGCATATCCTACTGGGTCGTTCTCTTTCATTGCTACTAATTCTGCTGGATTGTCATTTTGTCCATTTAAGAATTGTTCTATTGCTTGTAGCTTTGATGAGTAATCATCTCTAACTTTTCTAGCTTCAATAATAGCTTTAGCTTCCTGCTCAATGACTTTACGCTGTTCGGCTACTTCTTGAGTCTTTTTAGTATAATCAGAGCCGAGTTGATAAGATTTCTTTAGCTCATCAAGGGTAACTTCTTTTTCTTCACCTGCTGCTTTAATGGTGAAAGTTTGTTCTTCCTCAACTACTTCAGGTTCTTCAACTTCGGATTCTTCTTCAGCTTCAACTTCTTCTTCGGCTTCGGCTTCTACTTCTTCTTCCACCTCTGGTTCAGTTTCTTCTTCAGTTTCCTCTACTTCTTCTACTTCTTCGGTTTGTTCTTCTACAACTTCTGGTTGTTCCTGTGTGGAGTCCTCTGGTGCAGATAACATACCTTCAATAGCTGAAGCTGCATCTGTTACTGTTAGATTTCCACTTTCCGTTGTATCGGAAGTCATGGTGTCATCACTCATTTTATTTCCTTATGCCATCTCGGTGTGGCTATCCCATACAGGCTAAATGCCTATATTATTTTCCATGCCTTGTCTTTAATCTCATCATCTTTTGCGATAGATTCAAAACGAGCCATGAGTTCGTTAATAGTTCTGATTCTGACATAAGCTGCTTCTCTTACACTTGATTCATCATCATCAGAGTTAATAATTAGGTCTGTTAATTCTTTTTTCATTGCTTCTACTTCGTCTAGTAATTCTTGGCTTTGTAGAAGGTTTCTAAATGCTTCTGATTTGTTCATAGTTTAGGTGTTGTTATATTTTGTATTTTTTCTAAAGAATTTATAATTTCTGAAGTTTTGCTTATATCTGTTTTCTGTTTGTCGTTAGCTGACTTTTGTGCTAATTCTAACTCACGCAATGCCATCTCTTTTTCAAACTCCATTTTTTCTTGCTGAAGTTCTAACATTTCTTTCTGCATTTTAAGTTCTGTTTGCTGTTTCTCTAATTCTAGTTTAGCCATTTGCTCTTGCATCTTCATCTGTGCTTTTTCTCTTTCTACTTCTGCTAAAATCATTGCAGCTTTAGTATTACTATCTTCTTGTTTAGGAGCTTGGGCAGCAGCTTGAGCCATTTGCATTGCTTGTTCTTCTGATATTTCCATTAAGAACTGACTATCATCTTTGAACCCAGCCATATTAACAAACCTTGCTAGTGTATCTCTGTATTGTTTAATATTAACTAACGGGTTGTTTAAACCATATCCTTTAATTACTTCTTCTTGTTTAGCAAGAATCATTTGCATAGTTGCTAGTTGTTCTTGTTTACCACCTGTACCTAATCCAACATTTACAGTAATGTTATATTCTGTGTCCCATTCTCTAGGATTCATAGGAACAAAAGAGTTGTTAATTTTAATTATTCTTTCTTTGTCTTGATACTTACAGACTAATGCCAAAATACCTCTAAACAATGTACTTACACCTGTGTCTGCAAATACACGAGCTATTAACTCTAACTTACCTTGTGATGCAGATGTCATAGCACTAACTGCTGTAGCTGTAACATTTTGTAAAAGATTAGGGTCAAGACCTTGTTGTGCATCTGACACACCGCTTCGTTTTGCTTGAATACCATCTAGGTATTCCAACATAGGAAATGATTGTGCTGCACTACTTTGTACTGTCATAGGTACTAACGCATTAGGGTTCTTAATACGAATAACACCACCTGCTGTAGATGTTAGTAAGTCATCAAGATTAACCTGTCCCTCTACTGCTCCTACACGATAGTTGTTAGTTAAGTATAAGTTATCTAGCATTTGTCTAGTAACTGTAGACTTAATTAATTGTAGGTCTATTGCTCTGTCTGCTAAAGATTGTCCAAAAAATTTATGTGGGATTGGAATAGGACAAACACTGTGAAAAGGAACATAATCACATTCCTCACTCATTAATACCTCATTACCTGCATAGCAAACTCTGTGAAGCTCTGCTATACCATCTTTATCTAAATCTGTTTTTACATAACACTCGTAATATTCAACCAATTCCATTGATTCATCATTAGAGTCATTAGTATTAAAAGGTTGCTCACCTGCACCATATCTCGCTACCCTCTCTGGTGTAAAATCTAATGTATCACCCATAGGTAATGTTTCAACAACTTTTGGGTCATACCCCATTGCTATTAAATCTGAACGAGTTACTAAACTTCTTTGTGCTACAAAATCAGAATCTTCTATTGTTGTTGCTCTTTTATCAATTAAAAATTCTTCTGGAGCTACATTTTCTATTTTTATTTTAGAGTAATCTTTTGTGCGTTTACATTTTATATTGTAGTAAATATTTACAATAGGTGGTACTTCCATCATAACTGGCTCACCTACTTCGTTCATCATAGGCTGACCTGTCATTGGGTCTACTGCTGGTTGTGGGTTTTGCTCTATAACTTCTTCTACTTCTTCTTGCTCAACGATTTCTACTTCCTCGTCTTGCATAATCATAGTTAATTCATCTTCAGTCAGATTTTGATACTTTTCTGTTGTTGTGTTTTTCTTATCATTCCAATAGGCTTTTACAACACCTACTTTTTGCAACAGTGCATCTTTAAACCAATCGTGCATGATTTCAAAGCCATTGTTGTCTTTGTAGAATATATGATTAGCATAGGCAGTCATTTGTTCTGCTAAAGCACCATCACCTTGATTAACTGGCTCAAACTCTACAGCTTTATTACTGCTAGTAAAGACTTTCATAATTTGTGGTAATGCACCATCTACTACTTCAGCAACTTCACCAGTCACTATTTGTGAGCGACCTTCTACTTCATTGCCGTAAGGTTCACGCAAGTAATATTCCAATGCTGTTTGTCTGTCTTGAGATGTTTCAGTCTCTATAAAACCTAATGAGTCGTTAATATGCGAATCTATTAGGTTAGCAAGTTCTACATTATCTTCCTTGCTATTCATATTTTCTTTATCGTATGCCATTTATACTATCCATGAAGTGTTTATCTCTAGTGGTTTTGTCCATGCTTCCATAGGAGACTCATCCATACCGACTGCTAGGTATCTAAACGCATCTGATGCGTGTGATGCCCAGTCATGAAAAGGTCTGTCATGAAATACATTTCTTTTTTCATCAAATACTCTACGATAGTTTCGTAGTGCATCTAATCCTTGTTTTGTTTTATCTTTATCAAACCAGCAGCGTGGTAATATTTGTCTTGCTGCTGCAATACCATCCATAACTGATAACTTGGTTGCAACTGTGATGTTTAAACCTGCTTCTTCTAACATCTCTTTTCTTGACTTACCTGTGCCTAGCTCTCTTACAGCGACATCATGCGGCAGTATGTGTGTTGCGTACATATAGTCATGTTCTCGCAGCCAATTTACATAGTAATCAAGACCAACACCATGATTTTCTACAAAATCTATGAGTCTTATTTCTTTGTTGACTACTTGTGCTACCCATATGCTAGTAGAGTCTGACATACCTAAATCCCAGCCAGTATATGTCCTTGCTAGTTCGTCTTTAGAAATATCTATGATTTTGTTTTGTTCTTCTAGGTCATTAATAATAGATGAATAGTAAGCACCTTCTACTGGAGCATTAAAACTACACTCAAACTCCTGCATATACTTGTCATCACCCATTTCTGCTTTAGCAGCGAGTAATTCGTCTTTATCTACAATCTTTGTTTCAGATGATTTAAATTCTAATAGTTCCCAACCCTCACTTCTTGACCCTCTATCTCTCAAGTCTTTAAAGTGATTCTGTCCTTTCGGTGTACCCATTGCTACGCAGTAGCCGAGTCGGTCTGCTAGTGCAGGTCTGACAATCTCTGTGAATAGTGTAGGATTGATGTTCCCAATTTCATCAAGAACGCACCCATCTAGGTAGATTCCACGCAGACTGTCAGGATTATCTGCTCCATACAAGTTTATCCTTCTACCCATAAAGTCTACACGCAGTTCAGCAATGTTGGCTTTAGCTTCTAATGGTCTTGTATATTCTAGCAGGTAGTCCCATGCAATTCTTTTTGCTTGATTGTATGTTGGTGCTACATAAGCAAATCTAGGATTAGGTTTATCACAGTTCAAAGCACTATGTATCAGTTGGTTAATAGCACAAACTGTCTTACCCATCCGCCTATGAGCAACCACGACACTAAAACGATTGTTTTTAACCATCTTGTGTATTTCTTTTTGTGGTGCTCTTGGTATATAGCCTGTTGTTATTTGTTTAGCCATCTTATTGTAACTCTCTTACGAGGTCGTTACCCTATTTAAATTGTTTTAAATACTCTATTGCCTTTTTCATTATCTTTACATTGTCTCTAAATTGACCTAAACCACTATTACAATACTGACATAATAACTTTCTTACTGTTTTTGTTGTATGACAGTGGTCTACATATAACTTGGTGTCATCATTGTGACTACCACATAAATAACATTTATGTTTTTGTTTTTTTAGCATAGCATTGTAATCATCTAATGTAATGCCGTATCTATCTTTGTAATTTTTGTTGCGTATCTTGTCGGGATTATTAGCCCTCCAGATTTTACTGATTAATTTATTTCTTGCTGCCCTACTTAACACTTCCATCTAGCCCGTGCTGCTTTTCCACGCTCACCTGTCCAGCTCTTACTTCTGGCACAGAAGGACTTTCTTCTCTTTGCTGCCTTACTACCTGCTTTAACCTTGCCTGTAACTGGTGCTTTTAACTTGCTGCCAGTAGCACGATTATATTTAGCTCTACCTTTTGCCGTTAGTCCTGCACCCTGTTTAACAGAACGCTTTTCACCTCTACCTACAGATAGATTTACTTTTTTCTTTGCTGCCATTATGCTTTAGCTTTAGCCTTTTTTTTAGCCTTTCTTTTTGCTTTATTTTTTTTAGAATTAGGAAAACCTTTTTGCATTTCTTTGTATGCTTTAGCTGAAATAGTAGATTTCTTTTTACTTCTGCTTGTTCCTGCTTTCTTTTTCTTATTTATATTCGCATATAAGCTCATACACAGTCTCCTATAGATTCAAACCATCTACGCATTTCTTCTTGCCTTTCCTCATTACTTTTTTCTTTTTTCCGTACTTCATTACTTTCATTTTCATCACACATTCTCCACTTGTTCACATTTCTGTATGCGTAAACATCCTACATCAATAATAAAAAAGTTAAAATATTTTTTGTTTTTAGAATCATCCATCTTCATATCTTGATACCATTCAAAACCAAAGTGACATCCTGCAAACCAGTGCCATGACCACATATTTATCTCATCCTTTGTAATTGTTGTAATAATAAGTTTAATTCTTCTTGGCTCATAGGAGTTCCAGCAGAAGCACCATCTATGTCTATAGGCATACTTATTGGTTCTTCTTGTCGTAAATTAGGGTATGATTGATTTCTTAAATTAATAAAATTATTTATATCAGAATTAAGCATCCTTTTTTTATTAATTACTTCAGGCTGAAAATCACTTCCCATAGCTCCTTTTCTTTTTAACAATTCTATTTCCCTTAACATATCTAACTCTTTGTTAGCTACATTGCCAAAAGCACCTATTGCTGCCCCAGTCATTGGGTTGTTGGCAGCAATAATTTGCATAAGTTTGTTTAAGTCAATTTCGTTATTCATAATACTTCCTAATTTAGTTATTATAGAGACTGTCTAGAGGTGCTCTAGAGGTAGTCTAGAGGGTGTCTATAACAGATAAGATAAGAATAGATAAGATATATAGTGTGTTTTTAAAAAAAAATAATTTTGGGTACTGGGGTTTATTATTCTATTCCTGTTACTACTTTGATATTAATGGGTGCACCCCCTTCTCCAGTTAATTCTGTGGTATTTTTTTCAGACCACTGTGCTCTTGTCTTTAACCAGAACATCATAGAGGCAGTATCACCTTGT
>Ga0228670_1000833_pt1 | contig 15529 bp, 13 predicted proteins | sample 85DmetaG_FD_182785 | JGI IMG/M metagenome (GOLD analysis project Ga0228670, IMG submission 182785) | Seawater microbial communities from Monterey Bay, California, United States - 85D | ecosystem: Environmental > Aquatic > Marine > Coastal | place: USA: California | collected 2016-10-13
GACACTCTTACAAGCTAGTTCTTGACTGCTTTAGGGTGTAAAGATAAAAAATAGATTATTTATTTGGAAATTAACACAGAATCTCAGGTTAATAATAATAAAGTCTATTTTATTTTTCAACTATATTAAATAACATTATTTTTATACCTTAAATATTCTTAAAAAGAAAGTAGTATGAATGTAGATTACGTTTTAGAGAAAATTACAGATATAGCTGTAACCTATGCCCCAAAATTAATTGGTGCAATTTTAGTTTGGATAATTGGAGGATGGGTCATCAAAGGACTTGTGAGAACTTTTACAAAAATGCTGGATAAAAGTAAAACAGATGAATCTCTAAAACCATTTTTAAAAAGCATCATTAATGCGTCATTAAAAGTGATGCTAGTTATTAGTGTACTAACAATGTTAGGGATTGAAATGACTTCTTTTGTTGCATTGTTAGGAGCTGCTGGTTTGGCAATTGGTATGGCACTTTCTGGAACACTTCAAAACTTTGCTGGTGGTGTTGTGATTTTAGTAATAAAACCTTTTAAAGTTGGAGATGTAATTGAAACACAAGGTTATATTGGAACCGTAAAAGGAATTCAGATTTTCCATACAACATTAATAACACCTGACAATAAAACGATTATTCTTCCAAATGGAAGTTTATCTTCTGCTTCTTTAACTAATTATTCTACAGAGGAAAAGAGAAGAGTGGACTGGACATTTGGTATAGGATATGGAGACGATATTGACCAAGCAAAAACATTACTTTTAAAGCTTTGTGCTGATGACGAAAGAATTCTTCAAGATCCTGCTGCTCCATTTGTTGCTGTTTCTGCATTAGCTGATAGTTCAGTAAACTTCACAGTTCGTGCTTGGGTTAAAGCAAGTGACCTATGGCCTGTTTTCTTTGAAATGAATGAAAAAGTTTACAACGAATTCAATAAAGTAGGATTAAATATTCCTTTCCCTCAGATGGATGTGCATGTTCATAATACGGACAAAAAAGCTTAAACAATTAATGTTTAAATTTTTACACAACAGTAAAGTTCTAAGTTTTATAAAAATATTTTATAAAATTGCTTTTTGGTTGAACTTATCAGGTATAATTTTATTTATACTTGACTTTGGATTTAACCAGGATAGCTTTTTTCAAAACATTATAGACAAATCATACATTGCAATTATTTTATCTGGTCTTAGTGCAACTATCTTAAGGTATATCACACATAGAAAACAACTCAATACAAAAGTTTTGTCTTTTGACTTTTTTAGTGTTATCGTCATTGGATATATTCTAACCATTCATTTCCTTGAAAGTCCTTTACTATTAATGGATAATGGCTTTTTACAAAACTTTAAATGGATCAAAATTGCAGTAATATTAACTTTTGTTAGGGAGTTATCTGCGCAAAACATAAATTACAGAAAAATAAATTTAAATCCAGCCCAACTTTTTATCACAAGTTTCTTAGGTATTATATTGATTTGTTCATTTTTACTAATGTTACCAAACGCTACTAATAAGCCATTAGAATACTTAGATGCTCTGTTTACTGCTACCAGTGCAGTTTGCGTTACTGGTCTAGCAGTTGTCGATACTGGAACTCATTTTACAACATTAGGACAAAGCATTATTTTATTATTTATTCAACTTGGAGGATTAGGGATTCTAACTTTCGCTAGTTATTTTAGTTACTTTTTTAAAGGAGGTTCTAGTTATAGTAATCAACTTGTTTTAAGTGACATGACAAACTCCAATAAAATTGGGGAAGTATTCTCCACCTTTAAAAGAATATTAATAATTACTTTTTCTATTGAATTTATTGGTGCTTTATTAATCTATTCAAGTATACCAAAAACAATTATCCCTTCTTTTTTTGAAAGAGTATTTTTCTCGATTTTTCATAGTATTTCTTCGTTTTGTAATGCTGGTTTCTCTACTTTAAGTAATAGTCTTTTTGAAACAGATTACCAATTTAATTACTTTTTACAATTCAATATTATTTCTCTTTTTGTTCTAGGAGGGTTAGGTTTTCCTATTGTTATTAATTTGATAAAATACTTAAAATATATTATTTCTAAATACATAAAACAACTTTCAATTGGTAAAAAAGCACACAAACCTTGGGTACTAAACTTAAATAGTAGAATTACACTAATCACCACTCTCTCTCTTATTATCTTTGGTACACTTTGTTTTTTATTCTTTGAATACAATAACACACTAAACAACCATGGTTGGGTTGGTAAAATAGTTACCTCTATCTTTCAAGCAACAACCCCTAGAACAGCTGGGTTTAATGCTGTTGACATGACAGAATTATATAGACCTACAATTTTAATAACCATCCTTTTAATGTGGATTGGAGCATCTCCTTCATCAACAGGTGGTGGTATAAAAACTTCAACATTTGCTATTGCTACACTTAATTTTATCAATTTAGGAAGAGGGAGAGATAAAATTGAAATATACCATAGAGAAATTGGTAACACAACCGTCAGAAGAGCATTTGCTATCATTACATTATCTCTTATTGTAATTGGATTAGGAGTTCTTTTAATTAGTCATTTTAACCCAAAAATCAACTTATTATCTATTATTTTTGAATGCTTTTCAGCATATAGTACAGCTGGGTTAAGTTTAGGCATTACAACTGATTTAAGTGGTCAAAGTAAATTTGTATTAATTGTAATCATGTTTCTCGGAAGAGTTAGTATGCTTTCTTTGCTTATTGCCTTTATGAAAAAAGTACAATTTAAGAATTACCGATATCCATCAGAAAACATTTTAATAAACTAAATATGAAATATTTAATTATTGGACTTGGTAACTTTGGGGCTTCTTTAGCTGAAAAGTTGACCATGAACGGAAATGAAGTAATTGGAGTGGATAACTCCATGACTAAAGTAGACGCTTTAAAAGAGAAAATCTCACATACAATTTGTATGGATGCTACTGATAGCCATTCAATGTCAGGTTTACCTTTAAAAGATACCGACATTGTTATTGTTGCAATTGGAGAAGATCAAGGAGCTAATATTGTGGTTACAGCTTTACTTAAAAATGCAGAAGTTAAAAGGCTTATAAGTAGAGCTATCAATCCTTTACACGAAACCATACTTCAAGCTTTGGGGGTTGATGAAATTGTTCACCCTGAAGAAGAAACCGCAGAACGTTGGGCTAAAAAACTTTGCCTTTGTGGTTTAGTAGATTCTTTTGAATTAAATAAAGAATATAGTATCGTTGAGGCAAATGTCCCAGAGAAATATGAAGGAAAAACAGTGAAAGAAATTAATTTTCGAGAAAAATATAACATACTTATTTTAACCACTATAAAAAACACGGAAGTAAAGAGTATAATTGGTAAAAATAAAACGATTGCACAAGTTCAAGGAGTAGCAACACCAGATTTGTTACTTGGTAAAAATGACGTTCTTGTTTTATATGGAGCTAATAAAGACATTCAAAACTTTCTAAAAAATTAAAAGATGATAATTTCAACAACAGATAATATTCCTAATAAAGAAATTGAAGAAATATTAGGAATCGCTAGAGGAAGTACAGTTAGAGCTAGAAATATTGGTCGTGATTTTTTTGCAGGATTAAAAAATATTGTTGGTGGAGAAATTGAAGAATATACAAAACTTCAAGCGCAAGCTAGGGAGCAAGCTATTGAACGATTGAAACAAGATGCAAAAAGGCTTGGTGCAAATGCAGTAGTTAACGTTAGGTTTACTTCTTCTACGATAATGCAAGGAGCATCAGAAATATTAGCCTACGGAACAGCTGTTAAATTTAAATAATGAATTCAATTAGCCCTTTTTTTTTAGCTAGTTTATACGGTGTGTTTTTTATCGTTTCAACTTTAATAATCATCTACTTAATTTTTAGAAGGATTAAGATAAAAAGAGAAGAGACATTTGAAAAAAGAAATAACTAAAATGGACAAAAAAAATATTCGACCAATTCTAAACCTTTCTTCTAAGAATAGTTCTGAGGAAGAAAAGTTCCAAAATGAAGTACTTCGCCCAATAATAAAGCTTCAACATTCGATAATAGTCGATTATTTTTCAAACTTACTATCCGTTCAGAAGATTGATTTTAATAATTTAAAAAAAGAAAAAAAACAGGAATTAATAAATGAAAAATTAATCAAAGAAAATACTTTAAGAGACTTCTTTAAAGGATTGATATGCGGTCTATTTACCACGGAAGAATTTGAATATTATTTAGGCAATAAAAATGCAATTAATAAAAGAATTACTCAGATAATTGAAAAAAGACTTATTGATAGTTTAGAAGAAATTAAAAACAAGTAAATGGAAATAGTTTTAGACAATATAAAGTCCGCTTTTTTTGAAACATCTCTCTTAGAATGGCTAGGTGTTTTAACGGGAGTTTTATATGTAATATTAATTTCTTACAAAAAAATAGCTGCTTGGTTTTTTGCACTTTCAAGCTCTCTAATTTACGTTTACATTTGTTTTTCATATCAACTATACTTAGAGAGCTTTCTTCAAGTATTTTATGTTATAATGGCTTTATACGGCTGGAAATCCTGGAGGAAATCAACAAGGAAAAATTTAATTATTAAATGGCCTTTGAAAAAGCACTTTATTAATATTTTAATCAGTTTATTTGTTACAATTACATTAGGGTATATTTTCAAAAACTTTACTAATCAAGCGAACCCTTATACGGATTCATTTACAACTGTTTTTAGTTTAACCGCTACCTTTATGGTTACCAAAAAAGTATTAGAGAACTGGGTTTATTGGATTATTATTGATGCTGTTTCTATTTTCTTATTCTTTTCTAGAGAACTATATTTAACCGGGGTGTTATTTTTCTTTTTTACGATTATTGCCATTTGGGGATATATCCAGTGGAGAAGAAGTTATTCCAAACAAATAGCAGTATGAAGTTTGCATTTACTGGACCAGAGTCTTCAGGAAAAACAACTCTTTCGAAAGCAATAGCTGAAAAAATTCAAGCGAATTATTATCCTGAATTTTCAAGAGAATACTTAAATAAAAGAAATGGAACTTACACTAAGAAAGATTTAGATGAAATAGCTTTAGGTCAATTTGAATTAATTAATCAAATCGATAAAAAAGATCAAGTATACGATACAGAAATGTTAGTCATTCAAATTTGGTCTGAATTTAAATATCACTCATGTAGCGAACTTATTTTAAACTTGGTTCAACAACAACAAATTGACCACTACTTTTTATGTTCTCCTGATATACCTTACGAAGAAGATCCTTTAAGAGAATGTCCAGAACAAAGAGATGAACTTTTTGATATTTACCTTAACAAATTAACAACCTATAACGTCCCTTTTTCAATAATTAAAGGAACTCCATCTGAACGTATTGAAAAAACTTTAGAAATAATATTGAATTTATTAAAATAAATACTTTAATTTTGCACCATCTCTAAGGGGTGCCGATCGAAAGAAAGGCTGAGATTATACCCATTGAACCTGTCAGGATAATGCCTGCGTAGGGAAGATGATAACAAATTATTTACAAAAGCTAATTTATATTAACACATAGAATTGGCCCCTTGTTCTTGTCAAATTTTATTTTTAAAATGAAAACAAGAATTTCAAAATTGGTTTGCTTACTAGCACTTTCAAGTGTGTTTCAAGCAAAAGCTCAAAACTCAGTTAAAGGAATTATTACCAACGAAGAAGGTAAATCTATTCCAGAAGTAAAAATTGGAATACTAAAAACATATTCCGGAACCTATTCTAATGAAAATGGTGAGTACCTTTTAAACAATATCAACCAAGATACTGTTCAATTGCGTTTTTCATTAATTGGTTATGAAGACCAACAAGTTCAAGTTGTTTTTTCAAAAAAAGCAGAAGAAAAAAACATTGTTTTAAAACCGTCTGCTAGAATGATTGAAGAAGTTCAAATATCAGCAGTAAGAGCCGATAACACAACTCCAACAACTTACACTAACCTAAGTAAAGAAGAAATTCAAAAAAGTAATTTTGGTCAAGACATCCCTTACCTCATGCAAAAAACACCTTCTACCGTTGTGACATCAGATGCTGGAGCTGGTGTTGGGTATACAGGAATTAGAATTAGAGGAGTTGATCCTACGAGAACAAATGTTACGATTAATGGTATCCCTTTAAACGATGCTGAATCTCATGGTGTTTACTGGGTAAACATGCCCGATTTCGCGTCTTCCACTGACAATATTCAAATACAAAGAGGAGTTGGAACATCAACTAACGGAGCAGCTGCATTCGGTTCAAGTATCAATATTAAAACCGATAATATTCAAAAAGAAGCTTATGCATCACTGGATAATTCAATAGGTTCATTTAATACTTTAAAAAATAACATCAAAGTAGGAACAGGACTTATCAAAGATCAATTTACTTTTGATGCAAGGGTTTCTAGAATTCAGTCTGATGGTTATATTGATAGAGCAAGTTCAAATCTTAATTCTATGTATTTATCTGGAGCTTGGATTGGTAAAAAAACATTAGTAAAAGCAAACTTATTTAGAGGCCACGAAAGAACGTATCAAGCTTGGTATGGTGTTAGTCAGGATCAGTTAGAAAATGATAGGACATTCAATTATTACACTTACGACAACGAAGTGGATAATTACAACCAAGACCATTACCAATTACATTTAACACAGACGATTAATTCAAAAATGAACTTTAACATCTCTGGTCATTACACAAAAGGTTATGGTTACTATGAACAGTATAGAAATGATGATGATTTTTCTACTTATGGTTTAGAGCCAGTTATCTTAACTAACGATACCATTAACACAACTGACTTAATTCGAAGAAGATGGTTAGACAATGACTTTTATGGAGCGGTTTTCTCCTTAAATTACTCTAATCTAAAAAACTTGAAACTAGTATGGGGTGGAGCTATTAATGAGTACAAAGGAAAGCATTTTGGAGAAATTATTTGGGCTAGATCTGCTTCTCAAAGTGAAATTAGAGATAACTACTATGAAAATGATGCACAAAAAAACGAATTAAGTTCTTATATAAGAGGTAACTATAAATATAAAAAACTTAATACCTACTTAGATCTTCAGGTAAGGCATATTGATTACTCTTATTTAGGTTTTGATGAATCATTTGGAGAAATAATAGAATTACAACAAGATATTAATTTCACATTCTTTAACCCTAAAGCAGGATTAACATATACATTCAATGATAAATCAAATGTTTATGGGTCTTACAGTGTTGCAAACAGAGAACCTGTAAGAAATGATTTTGTCAACAGTACCCCTCAAAGTAGACCTAAAGCAGAAAATCTTCAGAATGTTGAAATCGGTTACCGTTTCCATTCTAAAAAACTTTTTGTAAATACAAACTACTATTTAATGTATTACAAAGACCAATTAATTTTAAGTGGAGAAATTAACGATGTAGGTGCATACAATAGAATTAACGTTGACCAAAGTCACAGGATGGGAGTGGAATTAGAGTTTGGGTACATGTTAACTAAAAAACTAAGCTTGTCTGGTAACTTAACATTAAGTTCTAATAAAATTAAAGAGTTTGATGAGTACGTTGATAATTATGACAACTACGATGTTGATGGAAATATGATACAAGATGTAATCAATCATAAAAATACAGACATTGCTTTTTCTCCAAACACAATTGCTTCCTTAGGGCTTTTATACGAACCAATTAAAAATTTAGAACTAGGATTAATGTCTAAGTATGTTGGAAAACAATACTTGGATAATACTTCAAACGAAAATAGAAAGCTTAATGAATATTACCTAACCAACTTAACTTTGAACTATTCTTTCAAAAAACTTGGATTCAAAGAATTGAAAGTAGGATTATTAGTAAATAATATTTTTGATTATTTATACGAAAACAATGGCTATTCATTTAGTTATGTATCTGGAGGAGAAAGTACAACTGAAAACTTTTATTATCCTCAAGCTGGAAGAAATTTCTTAGCTAGGATAACGTTAAACTTTTAATATAATAATTGAGGCTACCTTTTCAGGTAGCCTTTTTTTTGATAAAAAAAAATGAATTTAAAAGAACTATTTAAAGACTCATTCAAGAATAGAAAAGAAGAATATTCTGATGTCATAACATCAAAAGAAATCAACTTACTTCTCGAAAATAAAATTCTAAAAGCATACTTACCTAAAACTTTAGGTGGCTTAGAATATAACATTTTTGAAATGTTAAACCTTATTGAAGATGCTGGGTATCTTAATGGTAGTTTAGGTTGGCTAGTTCAAATAGGAAATGGTGGCAATTATTTTGCTTCTAACTTTAAAAACCAGAAAGTCTTAGAACAGTTTAAAGAACCACATTTTGTTATTGCAGGAAGTGGAACATCAACTTGTAAAGCAGAAAGAAAAGGAGAAGGAGTCTATATAGAATATGGTACTTGGAAATATTGTAGTGGTTCAAATTATGCATCACATTTCACAATTACTTTTGACTTAGAAGGTAAGACAGTTTCTGCGTTATTACCAAAAAATGATGTAAATATTGTTTACGACTGGAACACTATTGGTATGAAAAACACCTCAACGAACAGTATAGAAGTACACAATATCTATATACCAAATGAAAACTTATTTAAAGTGGATAAACAAATAAATTTTCTCGAAACACCAATATTTAATCTGCCATTTATTGTTTATGCCCAAGGTTTCTTTATACATGTACTTTATGGTATGGTTAAAAGAATGATAAACGAATCAGGAATTAATAAGTTTGATGAAAAACTCAAATTATTTAAAGAAGAAAATAAAGAGATAATAAACACTTGTCTGGAAGAAAATGAATTAAGTGAGAAACAACAAATAATATTTCAAGATAAATATCAAAACCAAGCTAAAGAAATAAAAAATATTGCTAACTGTATTTATGAAAAAAATGGCATGAAATCTATATATATAAATAACATAATAAGTGTTTTTTATTTAGATATTATAACAATATGTCAGCATAAGCTCTTACAAAAAAGTGAATAAGGCTTCTCTACTTTTTTTGAAAACCTTTGTATGTAATGAAAAATAGATTACCTTTGAGTAGTTTTGATAAATTCTTAAAAAATGAAAAACTTAATTAAATCAATATCATTATTAGCCTTAATAATTTTCCCATTACTCTATTTAAATAGTTGTAGTAAAGAAACTTCTACAACAGTTAAAATCATTGTTAGAGATTCAAATAATTCGCTTGTTATAGGTGCTAACGTTAATCTGTATGTAGATGAGTCAAGTGTAATTGAAAATTCTAAAATAGATCAGAAAATAAACCAAACAAAGATTACGGATTACAAAGGAGAAGTTATATTTAATGTTTCTGACATGTATAAAAATGGATCAGCAGGTGTAGCAATTTTAGATATTCTAATTGAATCTGGATCTAATGAAACACAATCGGTTATTAAAATTGAACCAGAAATAGAAAATACTCAAACCGTATATGTTCCATAATTAGGATTTAAAATATTTTTAAAAAATCCGTACATCTTTTATGTACGGATTTTTTTTTGACCGTTTGTTAGACAATTTGTCATAAAGTATCTAATTGGAACAATTTTAGACTAAACATCAATAAAAAACACTCAGGATTCTTTCCTACTTTTGAGAATTAGAAGTATTTTTGAGTTCTAATAATGTATGACAAATTATGATACAAAGTATATTAAAAAAGATATTTGGAGATAAGTCAACAAGCGACCGTAAATCCTACCAACCAATCATTGATAAGACTCTTGAATTTCAAAAAGAATTTCAAAACATAAGTGATGATGAACTAAGGTCAAAAACTGTTCATTTTCAAGATTTAATCAAAAAAGAAATTTCTTCTATTGATCAAGAAATTGAAAAACTGAAAGAGAAAGCTAATGATCCTTCCACTCTAGTTCTTGATAAGGAAGCTATCTTCGAAAAAATTGATAAACTATCTAAAGATTCTGATAATAAAATTGAAGAAGTTCTAGAACAAATTTTACCTGAAGCTTTCGCAACCATCAAAGAAACTGCAAGGAGATGGTCTGAAAATGGTAAACTTGTCGTCGATGCAAAAGAATTTGATAGAGATTTAGCTGCGAAAAAAGATGGCATTATCATAGAAGGAGATAAAGCAACTTGGTTGAGTAAATGGTCTGCTGCAGGAGCTGAGATGGAATGGAAAATGACTCATTACGATGTTCAGTTAATGGGTGGAGCTGTTCTTCACAAAGGAAATATTGCTGAAATGCAAACAGGAGAAGGTAAAACACTTGTTGCTACCCTTCCTGTTTACTTAAATGCCCTTGCAGGAAAAGGAGTTCATGTTGTAACCGTTAATGACTACTTAGCAAAACGTGACTCGGAATGGATGGGCCCACTTTACCAATTTCATGGTTTGAAAGTTGATTGTATCGACAAACATAGACCAAATTCTACTGAAAGAAGGAATGCTTATCAAGCAGATATTACATTTGGAACAAATAATGAATTTGGGTTCGATTATCTTCGTGACAACATGGCAGGAAGTATAGATGATTTAGTTCAACAAAAACATCATTTTGCTATTATTGATGAGGTAGATTCTGTTTTAATTGATGATGCAAGAACCCCTCTTATAATTTCTGGTCCAACCCCTAGAGGAAACGAGCATGAGTTTTATCAATTAAAACCTCGAGTGGAAACAGTCGTTTCTGCCCAAAGATCATATGTAAATCAATGTTTAACGGATGCTAAAAAATTATTATCTGTAATCAACTCTCCTGTTGAGGATAAGAAAGATGCTAAACAAATGCTCGAAGATGGTGGCATTGCACTACTTAGAGCTCACAGAGGACTACCTAAAAACAAAGCATTAATTAAGTTCTTATCCGAACCAGGAATAAAAGCTCAGTTGCAAAAAGTAGAAAATTTCTACATGCAAGATCAGAGTAAAAAAATGAAAGAAATCGACAAAGAATTATTCTTTGTAATCGATGAAAAAAACAATACAATTGATTTAACAGATAAAGGAATTGACCTTATCTCAGGGAAGCAAGAAGCTGACTTCTTTATTCTTCCAGACATTGGTTTGGAAATAGCTAATATTGAAAAAGATAAGCTTGAAAAAAGTGAGTTTTTAGAAAAGAAAGATGAATTAATAAGAGAATATTCAATCAAATCTGAAAGAATTCATTCTGTAAGTCAATTGTTAAAAGCTTACACACTTTTCGAAAAAGAAGTGGAGTACATCTTAATGGATGGTAAGATAAAACTAGTTGACGAACAAACAGGTCGTGTGATGGAAGGCCGAAGGTATTCTGATGGTCTTCACCAAGCAATTGAAGCAAAAGAAAACGTTACCGTTGAAGATGCTACTCAAACTTATGCTACGGTGACGCTTCAAAATTACTTCAGAATGTATCACAAGCTTGCCGGTATGACTGGTACAGCAGAAACAGAAGCCAAAGAGTTTTGGGATATATACGAATTAGATGTCGTGGTTATTCCTTCCAACAGACCTATCATTAGAGAAGATCGTCATGATTTTGTTTTCAAATCAGCTAGAGAGAAATATAATGCTGTAATTGAAGAAACGGAAAAATTGGTTGCCGAAGGTAGACCTGTTTTGGTTGGTACTACTACTGTTGAAATTTCTGAGTTATTGAGTAGAATGCTTAAAATGAAAGGAATTAATCACCAAGTACTAAATGCAAAACACCATCAAAAGGAAGCTGAAATTGTTGCAAATGCTGGGAAGTCAGGTGCTGTAACGATTGCAACCAATATGGCTGGACGTGGTACAGATATAAAACTTGGAGAAGGTGTAAGAGAAAAAGGCGGTTTAGCAATTGTTGGTACGGAACGTCATGACTCTAGAAGGGTTGACAGACAACTTAGAGGACGTGCTGGTCGTCAAGGAGATCCTGGGTCTTCACAATTCTTTGTATGCCTAGAGGATGATTTGATGCGTAAATTTGGATCTGAAAGGATTGCCAAGTTGATGGATAGAATGGGGTTAAAAGAAGGAGAAGTTATTACACATGGAATGGTTTCTAAATCGATTGAAAGAGCCCAGAAAAAAGTAGAAGAAAATAACTTTGGAATGCGTAAACGTCTTTTAGAATTTGATGATGTAATGAACTCTCAAAGAAAAGCGATTTACAAAAAACGCCATAATGCACTTTTCGGAGATAGACTAGACTTAGATACTGATAACATGTTCTTTGATTTATCAGAATCTATTGTTCTTCAACATTTAGGAGCGTCTAATTTTGAAGACTTTGAAATGGATTTATTAAGGATTTTAAATATTCAGTCGCCAATTTCTGAGGAAGAATACAAAACCATCGATAAAAATGCGTTAACTGAAAAGGTATATCAAGAAGTCGTGACGCATTACAAGCGTAAAAATGAAAAAATAGCCTCTAGAATATTACCTCAAGTAAAACATGTTCAAGAAACAATGCCGGGTAAATTTAAAACTATTGCTTTCCCGCTTACTGATGGAAAAAGAGAATTACAAATGCAAGTTGATTTAGACGAAGCATATAAATCTGGAGGAGCAAGTATTTTTAAAGAGTGTGAGAAAAATATTACGCTTGGGATGATTGATAACGAATGGAAAGAACATTTAAGAGAAATGGATGATTTACGTTCAGCCGTTAACAATGCGCAATACGAACAAAAAGATCCGTTATTAGTTTATAAACTAGAATCTTTTGAGCTTTTCAAAAACATGTTATTGAGATTAAATACTGAAACAACAGAGTTCTTAATGAAGATTGATATTCCCGAAGAAAAAGAAATTGAAAACTCTAACAAGGAAATCATTCACGAAAACCATTACCAAAAAGCAAAGATAAACCAAGGTTCTTCTAATACTTCTCAAACAAATACGCCTCAATTTCAAGGAAGTGAAGGGTATGAAGAAGCAATGAGGAATTCTAATCAACAAGTAGAAAAACAACAACCTATTACCGTTGAGGAAAAGATAGGTAGAAATGATGCTTGTCCTTGTGGTAGTGGAAAGAAATACAAACAATGTCACGGTAAATAATTTTAAAGCCACTAGTATAGCTAGTGGCTTTTATCTTTGCTCTTATTTGTTTCTTTAAAGATGAAAAACAATATTAATTCTGTTTTTGTTATAGGTGCTGGAAATGTTGCCTATCACTTATTAAGTGCTCTTAAAAAAGAAGTGCAAATTGTTGGTATCCATAGTAAGGGTGTTAAAAACGCTAAAGAATTGAGTACTTTATATAATATAAAACTTTATAAAGACCTCGTTCAAATTCCGAATTGTGATTTAGTTTTAATCTGTACAAATGACGATACAATACATTCAATAATAAAACAAATACCATCGCATTTAAATATAGCCTATACATCTGGAAGCATAGAACTTCCTGAAGAATATCAGAATGTTGGAGTATTTTATCCTTTACAAACATTTTCGAAGAATAAACCATTAAACTTATCCGACGTACCTTTTTTGATTGAGGCGAATAATGAAATACTATTTCATCAACTTTTTAAACTTGGTCAAAATTTAAGTTCGAAAGTGATTAAAGCAAACTCTTCCGAAAGAAAAAAAATTCATTTAGCAGCAGTATTTATAAATAACTTCACCAATCACATGACCTACATTTCAAGTGAATTGATGAAGAAAAATAATTTAGATTGGGAATTACTCCTTCCTCTTTTAAAAGAAACGATATCTAAAATTGAAGTGAATTCACCTTTTGAATCTCAAACTGGACCAGCTAGAAGAAATGATAATACAGTGATTCAAGATCATTTGAACATGCTTGAAAATGAACAAAAGGAAATATATCAAATCCTTACAAGAAACATTATAAAAACATATAATAATGACTAGCTATAAAGAAAAACTAAACGACATTAATACTTTTATATTTGATGTTGATGGAGTGCTTACTAATGGGGAAATTATTCTTTTCAAAGGTGAGATGTCTAGAACTTTAAACTCAAGAGATGGATATGCCATCCAATATGCTGCAAAGATGGGATATAGAATCCTAATTGTAACAGGAGGTAAATCTGAAGAAATAAAAGTTCGATTAGAAGAGCTTGGAGCAACTGAGGTTTGTTTAGGATCTTCTAAAAAAATAGATGTATACGAAAAATTAAAAACAAAATATGACTTTGAAGATCATCAAGCTTTATACATGGGAGATGATATTCCAGACTATGAGGTAATGCAAAAAGTTGGAGTTGCAACTTGTCCTCAAGATGCTGTTATGGAAATTAAACATGTTTCTCACTATGAATCTCCATACAAAGGTGGTCATCATTGTGTTAGAGATGTTATTGAACAAACATTAAGGTGCCAAGACAAATGGTTTAAGGAAGAAGCTTTTATCTGGTAAAAAATAGTTAAAATTAGACTGTAAAGGTTAAAGAAAAATGATTGCCGAAATTACAATCAAAATAACCATTAAAAAATAAACGATTAGGTGATAAGTGATTTTACCATTTGTTTTAAAAACAATCCAATCAAATAATTTCTTCATCTTTTTTGGGCTTTTTATATGGCACCATTTTAACCTCTTCTTTTGGTATAAAAAACAATAAAATTAAACCTACAACGAAGAAAAAAGCAACAGATAGGACAGAATAACGAATTGACCCCGTTAATATCTCCATTATACCAAAAAATGCTAATCCAATAACAATTCCTAATTTCTCTGTTACATCATAGAAAGAAAAGTAACTTGCATGATCCGTAGTATAGTTTGGAAGAAATTTTGAATAAGTAGATCTAGCCATCGCTTGCACTCCCCCCATTACTAATCCTACCATAGAGGCTAATACATAAAACTCAACAGGTGTTTTAACGACCATTCCCATTCCACATATTACTAACCAAACAATCACCGAAACCACTAATGTTTTAATGTTACCGATTACTCTTGATAACCTTGACATCAAAAAGGCACCTAACGCTCCAACAATTTGTATCAACAAGATTGCTATAATTAAGCCTGAACTTCCACTCCCTTCAGGCCAATCTATCTCTCTACTAGCGAAAATAGTTGCCATTAACATAACTGTTTGTACACCAGTATTAAAAAAGAAAAATGAGTATAGAAACTTCTTTAATCGTTTGGTCGTTTTAAATTCTTTAAACACAAAACCTAACTCCATAAACCCTCTCCATAAGACTCCTTTAGTAGGCTTTTTTCCGAAGACATTATTCGGTAAAACTCTAAATGTAATCTGACTAAAACCTATCCACCATAAACCAACAAATAAGAAACAATACTTTGCAGGCTGATGAAAAACTTGCATCCATACTAAACAAAAAATCAACAATAGCATGGACCCAAAATAGCCCATAATAAAGCCTCTTGCGGAAATTTTATCATGGTCTTCTATAGGTGCAATTTCGGGTAAGAAAGCGTTGTAAAAAACTAAACTGTTCCAGAAACCTATACTAGCAAAAAAAACAGACAACATCCCTAACTCTAAAGGAAGATCTTCAAAAAAGAACAAGGTTAAACAAGAAAAAGAGCCTAAAAGACTAGAAAACTG
>Ga0228670_1000835_pt1 | contig 15518 bp, 14 predicted proteins | sample 85DmetaG_FD_182785 | JGI IMG/M metagenome (GOLD analysis project Ga0228670, IMG submission 182785) | Seawater microbial communities from Monterey Bay, California, United States - 85D | ecosystem: Environmental > Aquatic > Marine > Coastal | place: USA: California | collected 2016-10-13
AATTAGAAAAAATAGTAAAAAATTTTAGTAAATTATAAAAAATTGTTTTTAATTTACATTAAAATAATATATATAATTATATATATAATATAGTATAAAATAGTAAAAATGTATAATAATAATGATATAGGTGATCGTGTTCCACCTTCTATTAAATTGGAGAGAAAACAGATTAGAGAAAAAACAATTAGAGAAAAAAATGAAGAATTAGAAAAAAAAAATGAATTACCACAGTGTGCCAAAAAATTATTTAATAATTAATTATAATTTAAATGAGGCATATTAGGACTAAGTTGCCATATCATATAAGCACAACGTTCTGGTATTTCTGCTTTTGAACCTGGAGTATCTACTTCTACAACTCGAGTTGGATTAAATTGTTTATAATAATTTACAATATCAAGATTTTGTGTTGTTAAAGATAAATAAGTAATTTTTAATTTTTCATAATTTTTTTTAGCATCATCTAGAATAAGTTTCATTAATTTTTTACCTAAACCTGTTCCTGCTTTAGAACATAGTTTATGAATAAACATAAAACCTCCATCTTTAGAATATAATTTAGTAGATATATAAGCAATAACTTCTTTATTATTATGAATATATAAAATTCTATAATGATTATCTTTTTTTAATGCTTTCATATCTTTTAATAATGATTTTCTAATTTTATAACATTTACCATCTCCTGTTTGACCTTTACATAAATCAGGAGATTTTTTTATTAGGGATTTAAAATGTGTATAAGTAGTATCATCTATAACTTCAGATAAAGTATAGTTTATATTAGTATTACTTTTTATTGTTTTATTTATTAGAGTAGAGTTATTACTTTTATGTTTAGTCTTTTTCTCTTTAGTTTTATTAGTAATTCCTTTATTTTGATTAGTATTTTTTAATTTCTTTCTGGAGACACTATTTTGTTTCATACTTATTTTATTTTTAATTTTTATTTATATATAATTTATTTATATAATTATTTATAATATATAATTTATATTTTCAAAAATAAGTTATAAAAATATAAGTATTATATAATTAATAAATAAAAAAATTAAAAGATTAATCTAAAACTAGTATCCAGAAAGAATTAATAAAAAATGAAGAATATTAATTTATACATAATGTTATTAGTATGTATTTTTATAATACTACTTTTAGTTTCTGTTTTATATTTACAACATCATTATAAAAATGAAAGTATTTATATTTCTCAATTAAAGAAACAAATTGAAAATAAAGAAAAATTAAATAAAAATGAAACACAAACAGCAGTAAATCCTTATTATAATGATTATAATTATTATAATGATTATTATTGGTTTAATCCTTATAAATATTGGTATAATAGACACGATTATAATGATAGACATCATAGTAATCAGCCATATTATAAACATAAAACAGTTATAATTAATAAACAACCAACACAAGCACCAGCACCCGCACCCGCACCCGCACCAACACAAGCACCCGCACTCGCACCCGCACCCGCACCAACACAAGCATCCGCACCAGCACCAGCACCAGCACCCGCCCCTATTGTTACCGTTAGTTTAACACCTCCTGAAACACAAGAAATATCTCCCCTTCCTACATTATCAGCACCTGAAAATATAATGCCTGAGAATATAATAATGCCTACATTATCTTTATAAAAAATAAAAAATTGATTATTATGAATTAAATCATTAAAATTATTAAAATTATAAGTGTAATTAATACAGTTTTTGATTATAAAGTTTATTTAATTATAAAGTAAAGTAAATTATAAATAAAAACAAAATGAATAATAGTATTAATAAAAGTTTAAATGAAAATTATAATAAAGATGAACTTTATGGAACTAATTTAATGTTAGTTTATTGTGTCTATCACGGTGTATGTTATCTTAGAAAATGCTCTAAAACAGAGTGTGAAAAATATGAAGTTCCATTAAAATATAAAGCCCCTCACTCAAAACATTTAGGTGTATGTGATGAAACTGATTTATATAATATGGGTAGTTTTAATTTTTATGAAAATAAAGAAACTAATATTATAGATATATTAGTTATTCAAAAAATTAGAATAGATTATACAAAATTTGCTAATGGAACAGAATTTAGTGATTTTTATAATAAAGATACAGACACTATTACTGATGAATGCGGAAATGAAATACACTATAAAAATAATAATCTTATCGAATGGTTTGAATATATTCAATCTAATAAAGCAAATATTGGTGATTTTTTAAATGAAGGTGAATCATTTTTTAATTATTAAATATAAAAAAATATAATAATTTTTATTTTTTAATATTTTTATTTTATTCTTATTAATTTATATTTGATATAAAAATAGTAATATTAATATAATTTTTTTTAATATAAAAAAATAATATTAAGTTTAATTAAAAAATTGATTTCAATAAATAATAAGTTTTATATTAAAATTTAATTTATAATTAACATAAATTTAAAAAGTATAACATTAAAATGTCTTATTTAATATCATCTTTAAAAAAAACAATACCATACATTAAATTTTTTGATGTATCTATGCGAGATGGACTACAATCCTTACCTGCTACATATACATTAAAACATAAAAAAATAATGTTAGATAGAATAATAGATACATATAAACCTGATTCTTTAGAAATTGGGTCATTAGTATCACCAAAAGTTTTACCACAAATGAAAGATTCGCATGAATTATATAAACATGCAAATAAATATTATATTAATAAAAATAATGCATATATACCACAATTTTACTTATTAGTTCCACCTACTGAAAAACATTTAGAAATGGCAGAAAATTTAAATATAAAAAATATTTCTATTATGTCTTCTGTTTCTAATAAATTTCAAGAAAAAAATGTTAGATTATCACTTTATGAAACAAAAAATAATATTATAAATGCAATAAATAAATCTCATACTTTAAAAAATCAAAATAAGTTTAATAATGTAAAAGTATATATGTCTTGTATATCACATTGTCCTATTTCAGGTAAAATTGATAATGATGTCATTGTAAATGAATTATATGAATATTTAAATATTGATGCTATTGATGAAGTATGTATATCTGATACGTGTGGTAAAATGAGTTTCAGTGATTTTAAACATATCATTGATTATTTAAATATTGATATGAAACATAATTTAAGAAAAGTAAGCCTACATTTACATTGTAATGATAATTTAAATTATTATACTATTAATAAAATTATAAAATATGCACTACAGAATAAAATATATAAATTTGATGTGTCTTCTTTAGATGCTGGTGGTTGTAGTATTACATTAAATAATGATGAACTAAATAATAATTTATCTTATGAAAGATTTTATAAGGTATTATATTAAAATTATTTTATTATAAATATTATTTTATTATAAATATTTTTTATACATTTTTAAATTTTTTTCTTTTTCAATTGTATAATCCACAATTGGCTTAATATAATTAATTGTGATTTTTTCCTTTTTATCACTATTTTGTTTATTATTTTTATCATTATCTTTTTTATCAGTTAAACTATAGTCATTGTGATACTCATACCATTTATGTAAATGAGATGATTTAACATTTTTTAATTCAGGAAGCCATTTTTTTATATAATCTCCATCATTATCGTGTTTAGAACTTTGTATCCAAGGGTTCATTATTGTTTGAGAAAGGGGTCGTGATGTTGTTCCACTAGAATTAGAACCACTAACTTGCCAGCCAAAATTATTTTGGGTTGGGTCATAATCATATAATTTAGAAGCAAAATAACGTTCTCCTAATTTCCAATCAATATGTAATAACCTACATAAAAAATTAGAGACAACCAAACGTCCTCTATTATGCATATAACCAGTAGTATTTAATTCAGTCATAGCAGCATCAACAATTGGATAACCTGTTTTACCATCACACCAGTTTTTAAAATGCTCTTTACTTTCTTTATCTTCTTTCCATTTAATGTTTCTATAACTAGGGTTTAATGCTTTTTCAGTATATATTTCTGGATGATAATGAGATAAATTGTAAAAAAAATCACGCCAAAACAATTGCCTAATTAATCCTTCATCTCCTGATTTTCCCAATTTTTTAAAAGTCCAATACACTTCTCTTATACTAACACAACCAAATTTATTAAAGGGGGATAAATGGGTTGTTTGATAAATAAGATTATCACGTTCTTCATTATAATTACTCCATTCTTTAATACTTTTTAATATCTTTAAACCACAAGAACGCCCACCACATTCTGGAAGGCTGTCATTATAATCTCCCATAATTAAACCATTAGGTTTTATAATCTCATCTATTGTTAATACTAAATTATGTTTGCTAGATTTACTATTTAATTTATCTAATACATCTTTAATTAATTTATTAGTTGAATTAGATTTATTAGACTTATTATAATAGTTGGTATATTTATTATGAGTGATTTTTTTTATTTCTTTATCTGCTGATGCTCTCCAGAAAGGTGTAAATTTAGTATAAGGTGTTCCTGAACCAGTTAATACAGTTCCAATAGGATTTAAACAAATATCATCTAGGGATAAACAATTTATAGTATGTTTTTCACATAGTTTTTTTATTTTAGCATCTCTCTTTTGACTATAATTTGTATAATCCATATTAAATGAAATTGTTTTAACATTGTTTATTTCTTTTATTAATGTCTCTAGAATACTATATTCATCTTCTTTATCATTTTCATAAAAAACTGTTAGATTACTATTTTTAGAATGTAATTGTTTATCTAAATCTTGTAAAGAATAACATAAGAATTGTAAGCAATTATCACTACGATAAGGATTTTTATTTTTATCAATTTGTTTTTGAGTAAAAATAAAAATAGGTAATACAAAGTCGTGTGTTTTACAGGCTTCTATAAGAGTAGTATTATCTTCTAAACGATAATCTCTACGAAATATATGAATACAGATAGTTTTTTCTGTCATAATAAAAAAAAGTTAATAAAATTTACTTATAATTATAATAGGTATTTTTTTATTATTATAATAGGTATTTTGTTATAATTATAATAGGTATTTTTTTATAATTTTAAATTTATTAAATATAATAAATTAATTTATTTATACTTTATTTAAGTATTGTATTATCTTCATTACCATATTCATTACTATCTTCATGATTAGTATATATCTAATCCCCAGCAATTACATTGTGCACAACCGTCCCACATATTTCCACAATTATCACATTTAACAAAATCAACAAAATAATTTGCGTCATTGTCATTATCATCTTCATCTTCATCTTCATATTCAGTATCATTTAATTCATTACAATCGCATCTTTTATAACCTTGCCAATAATAATTACATTTTTTACAGACTACTAAATTTGAAGATAATTTGGAGTGAGGATGATTATCTATATACTCTTTTGTTTTATCATCATTACAATGACACATTATTTCTGTATCTGATATTTTACTACATTCTCTACATTTAAAAACTTCAGACACTTCATTTTCACATTCATTTTCACACTTATTTACACATTCAATATTAGACATTATTAAAATCAATAGTTTTACAAAGAAATAATATAATAATAAAATAATAAAATAATAAAAAATCAATTTTATATTTATTGAAAAATAAGTAAATTATTTTGGAGGTTTAAAAGTTAATTGTGATAATTCTATACTACTAAATAATTTTTTAGTATTATTAGTTTCTAACTTATTTAATTTATTATTTTTATTATAGATATTAAAATTATCTTTAGAATTTAATTTAATAAGTTCACAAACTTTAGTATAACATTTATTAATTTCACAAAATGCAATTATATCTAATTGACTATCATTAATTACATCAAACATTGTTACATTTTTATTTATTGTTTTACTAATTAAATTATTTTGTTTCATATATTCTTCTATAACACACATAAATATAGTAAAATTTAATAGAAATTTATGAATTATTAGATTATTATCTCTAAATACATCTAGTAAAATTTTCATAATTAAACCCATACCCATTTGTTCATCATCATCAATTATATTTTTAAAAATAAGTGAAACATCATCATCAAAATTTTTATTAATAAAATAAGGTATAGTTAAATCATTATTTAGTTTTAAAAATTCTTTTAATACTTCTATTATTTTATCAATATCATAATTAATCAGTGAAAACCAAAAATCAGTAGTTAGTTTAGTATTAATATTTTGAAAACAAATACCACAATCATATATTATCATTTGAGTAATTTTAGTATTTTCATTATATCTGATTTTCCAGTTTTTACAATGTAAATCTCCGTGAATAAAATTATCAACAAATAACATTTGGTAAAAAAAAGATATAAAATTTAAAGATGTTTTAAATTTTGCCATATTACTTAGAGTAGAAACACTTTCCCCTTCAACATATTCACTAATAAGTATATCATTTGATTGAAATAGTATTCTAGGAAATATAATATATTCTGAACTTTCTTTAAAATTTTCAATAAACTGTTTTACATTATTTGCTTCATTATTAAAATCACATTGTAAATTTATATCTTCTAAAAAATCATCTATATTAAAAATTAAATTATATTTTATTTTAAAATAATTTATAGATTGTATATATTTTAGAATAGTAATTAATTCATACTGATTTTCCAAATCTTTTTCAATTGTAGGATGTTTAACTTTAATAGCAACTTCTAAACCATCTCTTTTACGTTTACCATAATAAACTTGACCTATACTACCAGAAGCAATTGGTTTAAATGTTGATATATCTATATAATCTTTAAGTTCAATACCTAACATTGATTCTTTAAATATGTTAATAGTACGTTCTAAGTCATGGTAAGGACATTGTTCAAATATATCTTCAAAATAGTTTATCAATTTAATAGAAATTTTACTTTCAATTGTATCAATATGTATAATATTTGCTTTTACTTTACTAATATACCATTGAAAAAATTTAATATATAAACTACCTGATTTAAAAATAATATTTTTTAAAGATTGAAGTAATTCTAATCTACGTTTTTCATTTTCATTTATAGGTTCATTTTCATCATTATCTATTTCTATTTTATATATATTTTCAATATGTGTTTTTATACTATATAATGTTTTTAGTTGATTATAAATTTTATATAGATATGTAAACATAATTTCACTTATTTATATAATTATTATATATATTTATATATTTATATTTATTTTTTAATAATAAAAAATATTAATTACTAATAAAAAATAGTAAAATATATACAAAAGAAAAACGTATAAAATATAAAAGTATAAATAATAATAATTTAAAATATAAACATATATTTATAAGTAAAATATAATAATTTATAATATAAATAATAATATAAACATAAACTAAAATAGTATAAAGTAATAAATTTAAATAGTATAAAGTAATAAATACAAATAGTATTAATTATAAATTATTAATTATAAATATATTTAAAAATGAGTGGTTTAGCAGATATGGTAAAAGATATTACTTATTTTTATATTAAGTATTATTATGAAAAAGAATTAACTGACACAAATCAAACTAAATTAAGTGAAACAGCAATTAAAACACTTATTAATAAATTATATGTAGAAAAAGCAACTGAATTAAAAAAATACATTAGAGATACATTAAAAGAAAATTTAAAAGAAGCCTATAGTTCATTTTCAACAGAAAATATCATACTTGAAATGTTTAGCGATCCTGAATATTCTAAACATCGTGTCTTTTTAGAAATTATGAATTTTCAAAATAATTAATTTTTATTTTTTATTTTTTATTTTTATTTTTAATTTTTTTATTAATAATAATTTAATTTCTTCTATAAATTTAATATATAAAAATGAAAAACAATAAAAAAATAAATAGTAAAAAAACACAAAGTAAAAAAACACAAAGTAAAAAAACACAAAGTAAAAAAACACAAAGTAAAAAAACACAAAGTAAAAAAACACAAAAATGTGCCCCATTTATTGAACCAATTGATGTATCTAATTTATCTAAAAGAAAACAACTCAAAAAGAAAAATGTAAATATTATTAAATCAGCAACAAGTGAAAGTTGTTTTACAATTGAAGCATTACGTAAAATAGCAACTAAATGGAATGAAACCCATCCTCAAATGAAAATCGAATTTTCTACTATTACTACTGGTAAAACATTATGGAATGCTATACATAATGTTATGAAATATAAATGTAATGATGAAGTATGTTGGTTAAAACAAGATTTTATTAAAGACAGTTATTTACAAAAAGAACTCTTAAAAAATTTTAAACCATTTATGCCTAAATCTTGGAATGAAAATCCAAGAGAATGGCTAAATACAATTGATATTAGAGATGTTATGAATCAATATGAAATTAAATATCCTGAATTTGAATTTATTGGTCCAGTGCCTATGGATTTTGATACTAAAGTTGGGTTTGGTGAATGTGTTGTAGATGAATTATGTAAAATAAATTTATCTGAATTAATAAAAAAAAATAAAACGAAAATAGGGGTCATTTTTAATTTAGATAAGCATACACAATCTGGAAGTCATTGGGTTGCTATGTATTGTGATATTAATAAAGGTGAAATATGTTATTGGGATAGTTATGGTATAAAACCTAACTCTGAAGTAGTTGTATTAATGAATAGATTAAAAGAACAAGCATCAAAATTAACTAAACCTATTAAAATACAAATCAAAATTAATAAAGTTAGACATCAATATAAAAACAGTGAATGTGGTATGTATTGTATCTATTTTATAACTAGTTTATTAGATGGTAAAACATTTAAAAATGTCGTTCAAACAATAGTTGATGATGATACAATGAATGGAAAAAGAAATGATTTTTATAATAAACATAAATAATAAACATAAATAATAAAAATAATCTAATCTAAAATAAACTAAAGTAATATAAAATAATATGTTTTAGTTAAATTTTTCTAAAAATTGAATTTTATAAGTAAAAGTTTATAAATACAATTACTTTATTTAATAAATAAATTTGAAAAATGGATCCATTTGAAGATATACAAGAACAAACACCAACATCAACACCAACACCAAATGAGATTTATTATACTATTGAAGATTTTATTCGTTATTTTCAAGAAGTATGTGCATGTATTTGTGCTAAATGTGAAGTAAATAAAAGAGCAAATTTTGAATATTTACTAAAATTTTTAACTTATATTGAAAAAAATAAAGATTATGTAAAAAATGACTACCAATTGTGTAATTTAATTAGTTATATTTTACCTTTAACTTTATATCTATGTGAAGGTAGTAGTATTAATGAAATTAATGATTACAAGAAAAAACATAATCAATGCTTACGTATTTGTTATGAAAATGAAGAAAATGATAACAATTCTTTTAAAAATTTTGGAGAGATTAAATGTAATGAATATATTGATTTTGTTGATTATTGTTATTAATATTTTATTTTTTATAATTTTTCTAGTTTATTTTTTAAAACAATTTATTTAATTTTTTAAAAAAGATTAATATAAAAAATATAAAAGTATAATATAGAATTATAAAATATTATAATATAATAAATAATTATAGATAATATTTAATACTATTAAATTATATTAACCATTATTAACTATTAATAAATATTAATAACCTATAACTATAAAATATAAAATGAGTGAAGATACTATTAGCCAACTTTATTATTCCCAGAATAATCTAGAGAATACCTTTAAACAAGTTTCTAATGAAATTATGAAAAGAACAAACAAAGATATTTCTAAAAATTCAGCCTATAGAACAACATTTAATAAAATGGCATCAATAACATATGATAAATGTCCTCAAAATGAAAGAAATTTATCAACCATTAATTCACAACTCGTTGATAAATCAGTAGGTTATTTTCATACTAAAATTTTTGAAAAAGAAAGTAATAAAAGTAAAATGAATGTAAATACAAATAATACAAATAATAATACAAATACAACTAATAACAATGTATCATCTTTAACTAATACTGATACATCACACGGATTTACTATGATAAAAGAAAATGAAAATATTGATAATAAATATAATGAATTATTAGCACAACGTAGTAATAATAATGGTGGTGGAAATCCTAATACTTATTTACCTCAACCATCTATATCATCATCTCAATATAATAATAGTAATGGCAATGGTAATTCTAATGAAACCATAATGAATGATTTTAAACATAATACAAATCAACCTCAAAGTAAAAATGATAAAGCGTGCACTGATTTTACAGTTAAACCTTTTAATTTAAGTGATGATATGACCGACACATTATTTAATACAGAAAATGTTGATAGTCCTCTTTATCAAAATATTGAAAATTTACAAAAAATGGAAGGTTCTAATCCAATGGCTATGTTAGAAGATTATCAAAAACAACGCAATCAACAAGTTCAGTATCAATCAGAAAATTATGAAAGAAATAAAAATCAAAATAATACCCAACGTATTAATAATCAACAAAATAATCACTATACAAATGATATTGCTCCTAACCCAATTAATCAACCTACTAATGGAAATCAAATAGTATTAAGCAAAAATAATACGAATGCTACTACTAATATTAGTCAAACTGTTGTCGACCCAATGGATTTATCTAACTTAGGTAATGAATATACTCAAAATATGTTAAAAAAAATAGAAAAACATATTGTTAATGATAATAAATCTCAACCCACATCTAATGTTGATTTAGCAAAAATGCAGGAAGCATTAGTTAAATTACAAAAAGACACCCAACCTGATTATATTGAAAAAGTTCATTATATAAATGTAAATAGTGTTGATAGACAATGGGAAGAAAATGCCGAAAGTCGTTTTAAATTCCGTGTTAAATTTAATCAACATAATGAATTTACAGGTGCCGGTATTAGTCAAATGTATAAAAATGTTGTTAGTGTTGAATTAGTAAATGCGATTTTACCTATGGATTCAAGTATTGTACCCTTTGATACGCGTCTTTACAATGGTTTAATGAAATACCCTTACTTATTATTACGTATTGATGAATTAGACAGTGTTTTTAGAGGAACTAATAATTGGGTTGATAGAGCATTTTCAACACTTATATTTGATAAAGTATTTTTTTCAAGTGTATTATCAACCGAGTATATATCAGGGGCTGGCACAAGTATTGTTAATTCTACTCCTAAACAAGGTTTTACAAGTGAATATAATCGAGGGTTTATGAAATTTAATCCCGCTTATTTTGAAAAGAAAAAGTTTTACAATAATCCTTTAGCAAGTTTAAATAGTATGACAATTTCAATTACTGACCCTAGAGGCAATTTTATAAATACACAAAATGATGTATTAACAAATACAGCAATTACATTTACAGGAACATTAGATACTATTGGTGCTACATTAGAATTAGGTGCTTCAAATGCTTACCCCTTTAGCACTCATTCAGACCATAAAATGATTAAAATTGAAACAACAACCTATTTTTCAAATAGATTATTTAGAGTAGGTGATAGAATTTTAGTAAAAAATTTTACAATGAATACTAAAGGAACAGATAATAGTAGATTTCAAACATTTATTAATAGAGAAGAAGGTCATACTATTATTAATTTAGACTTAGAAACCAATGGATTAGCAGATACTAATAATAGAGGTTTTATTAAAAACTTATATATTAGTCCTCCAGGAACATTAGATACCCTAAATCAAACTGTGGATGATAGCACTTATTATGATGAAACAAATTTAAATTTTACAAGTGCTACTTATGGAACATTAATTAATATTGATTTACAATCTCATTTACTCTTTAGAATAGTCACTAGAGACCCAGATACTTCAAATACATTAAAACCTATTAATATATACTAAGTTTTTTAAAAAAACTTAAATAAAATTAAATAAAAAATAATAAAAACTTAGTTTTTTTGTTTGTATTTTGAATTAGATTTTCTTTGTAAAGTTTGTGGCATATCAATTGTTTTTGTATAACTAGTATTATTACTTAATATATGAATATTACCACAATTTATACAAGTAAAGAAATTAAATCTATTTCCATAAAAACTACCATCAGTTATAAAAGCAGTTGCTTGTGTATCAATTTTCATAACTTTCATTTTAAATTGTAAATTATTACAAACTGCACATTTTAAAATTGGTAACATAAAATTAGTCATACTATTATTATATCTTATATTAGTAAAATAATATGATTTATCATCAGCAAAAAATCCACTACCTTTTTGTGTTTTAGATTTATTTGTATTTTTATTAGATTTTTTATTTGTTTTTTTAGTTAAAGTTAAATTTTTTTTAGTTAGCATATTATTAATATTTTTTTTATTTATTTATTAATATTTATTAATATTTTTTTTATTTATTAATTAAGTAAAATTTTAATTTAAAATTTATTTTATAATAATAATTATAATTATTTATTTATTTATTATTTTAATTTATCAACTCATTTCTTAACTCATTTCTTACCTCATTTCATTATGGCTAAAGCAACTATTTATACAAGTTTAATGTTGTCAAAGACAATTACTGTAAAAGAATGCCCTATTAGTGGAGAATTACCTTATCATATGAATTTTAATAAAGTATTATCCCATCCAGAATTATTTGACACTATTTCTTTACTAGTTGAAAATACAATTAAAATAAAAGAAACAAATAAAGAAATAGAGTTTAATAAAATTTGTGCAACTAGTTCAAGCGCTATTCCTTATGCTACTAATATAGCAACTAGTTTTGAAAAAGGTATGTTATATATAAATCATTCTGGAAACGATAATAATGATAAAGATAATATTAAAAATATAAAAATAGAAGGTGGTATGGAAATTGATGATAAAATTATATTAATTGAAACAATTGTAAGTAATGATTTTCTTTTAAATAATATTATGAATAAAATTAGAAAATATGGTGGCAATATAGTAGGCTTAATATTAATTGTTAATTTATGTGAAGGAGAATATGTAAATTTAACAACACAAAAAGAGAAAATAATACCAGTATTAAATGTTTATGATATATTTAATCATTTAGAAAATAATAATTTAATTGATTTATACTATTGTGAAAAAGTTAAATTTTATTGTGAAAATAAAACAAAAGCAAATATTAAAAAATTATTACCTCAACCAGAAGAAGTTAAAGAAGAAGTGGAAGAAGAAACAAAAAAAGAAATATTTGTTAGTCAATAATAGTATTATTTATTTTAAATTATTTTAATTTCTAGTTTTTTATTTTTTATTTTTTAGGTGTTAAATTTTTATTTTAAAAAATATATAAAATTTAAAATATATAAATTTAAAAATAAAAACTTTAAGATTAATATAAAATAAAAAAATATATTAACAATATTAATAAAATAATATTTGTATTTTTAATATATTAATTTTATTTTAATAAAACAAAAAATTTTAATTATTACTTATTAACAAATTCATAACTACTAAAATGGCATCAACAATGTCAATGTATGTATTAAAACGTAATAATGAAAGAGAAGAAGTTTCTTTTGATAAAATCATTAAACGTATTCAAAAATATTCTAAAGATTTAACTAAATTAAATGCTATTGAATTAGCACAACAAATTATCGCTCAAATTTATGATGGTATTCCAACTCATAAGATTGATGAATTAACTGCTGAAATTTGTGCTGCAAAAACAACATTACATCCTGATTATGGAAAATTAGCATCCCGTATTAGTATTAGTAATCATAATAAAAATACAAGTCCAAGTTATAGTGAAGTTATACAAGTATTATGGGACAACAAAGATGTTTTAGGAGAACACTGTCCTCTTATTAATAAACGTTTATATGATATGGTAATGGAACATAAAAATAAAATTAATGCTACTCTAGATTATGAAAAAGATTTTAATTATGATTATTTTGGTTTTAAAACATTAGAGCGTGCTTATTTAATGAGAATTAATGGTAAAATTATTGAACGCCCACAACATTTATTAATGCGTGTTGCTTTAAGTATACATAAAGATGATATTAAAGAAGCACTAAAATCTTATAAATTAATGTCAGAAGGTTATTTTACACACGCAACACCAACTTTATTTAATATGGGAACTCAACGAGAACAAGCATCAAGTTGTTTTTTACTTACTGTAGATGAAGATAGTATTGACGGTATTTATAAAACAATTAAAGATTGTGCTAAAATTAGTAAATGTGCTGGTGGTATTGGAGTTGCTTTTCATAAAATTAGAGGGAAAGGTAGTCGAATTAGAGGCACCAATGGCATTAGTAATGGTATTGTTCCTATGCTTAAAGTATTTAATGAAACCGCACGCTATGTTGATCAATGTTTTACACCAGAAACAATCGTTTATACATTAAATGGTCCTAAGGCTATTGAAAATATTGCTATTGGAGAAAAAGTGCTAACAAGTAATGGGTCATACGCAACTGTAAATTTACCAGTTCGACATGAATATAATGGTGAAATATTAGAAATACAAATTAAACACGCACTATATCCAATAAAAGTAACAGGAGAACATCAAATAATGGCTTTGAAAGAACAAACTAAAGGATTAAATTTTAATACAATATGTAATAGATTAGATAAAAATATAATAAAACCAGAGTTTTACGATGCAAATGAATTACAAATAGATGATTTTTTAGTCTTTCCAAAACCAACGTATGAATTAGATATACAAACTATTACAGAAGATGATTGTTATATGTATGGTATTTTACTTGGAGATGGTTATATTTCAAAGTCTGTTTCTGGTGTATCTTTAAATAATACAACTAAAAATGATATTATTACTTTTGTAACATCTTATTTACAAGATAGAGGTATAAAAGTAAATTCTTACATAGATGATGAATCAACTAAACGTGTATCTTTAAAATGGAGTACTGCTACTCCAGGCTTTAAATTTTTACAATCTCAACTATATGATAATAATAAAATTAAACGATTTGAACCACAATTTTTACATTTACCATTAAATAAAATAAAACAAATTATTAAAGGTTTAATTAAAACTGATGGATGTATTGGAGAAAAAGAAATAAGTATTGAAATGACATCTTATTCTATTATTGAAGCATTAAGATATATGTTATTACGTCTAGGAGCATTAAGTTCAGGTTATGAAAGAAATCGTGTTGGTAATGTATCAACATATAAAAATATAACTACTAAATTACCAACATATGTTCTTAGAATACCCCGTATCCCTGAAATACTTGAAATGTTTCCTAATGCTCCACAAAGTAATTATTTTACATTTTTGTGTCATAATAATTATATTTATTCACGTATAGAAACTATTAAAAAAATACAATATGAAGGAACAGTTCATGATTTTGAAATTGATACACCCCACGATTATACTGTTGCTCATTTAGGTATTGCACATAATGGTGGCGGTAAAAGGGCAGGATCCATCGCTTGCTACTTAGAACCGTGGCATTCTGATGTATTAGACTTTTTAAAATTAAAATTAAATACTGGTATTGAAGAAGAACGTGC
>Ga0228670_1000850_pt1 | contig 15319 bp, 16 predicted proteins | sample 85DmetaG_FD_182785 | JGI IMG/M metagenome (GOLD analysis project Ga0228670, IMG submission 182785) | Seawater microbial communities from Monterey Bay, California, United States - 85D | ecosystem: Environmental > Aquatic > Marine > Coastal | place: USA: California | collected 2016-10-13
TATCCTCGCCAATAATTAGTCGTAACTTATCTTGCGGATACTCTTTTTTAAAGTACTTGATTGTATTGATAGAATAACAAATAGTGTTAAGCTTTAATTCATAATCACTTATGCTCAAATATTTATATTGATGTAAAGCATTTTCAAGCATTTTCAATCGGTCTGAATTACTTATATGAGGCCTTTTACCAACAGGTGATAATCCAGTAGGAATATAAATTATTTTATCAAATTTATAAGTTGAAAATATCTTAACAGGTATTTGGACATGTGCATTATGAACTGGATCGAAGCTTCCTAAATACAAACCTATAACCAACTGATTAATTTCGAATTGCTCCTTTACTATTAACAATATATTTCAAGTTTGTTAACCCTTCCAGCCCAACTGGTCCTCTGGCATGAAATTTATCTGTACTAATTCCAATTTCAGCTCCTAAGCCATACTCGTATCCATCAGCAAATCTTGTAGATGTATTTACCATCACAGAGCTAGAATCTACTTCTCTTAAAAATCTTTCTTGAGCATTAATATTTTCTGAGATTATAGACTCAGTATGCATGCTTCCATACTCTTCAATATGCTCAATAGCTTCATCAATATCTTTGATAATTTTTACAGAAATTATTGGCCTTAAGTATTCTTCATACCAATCAGAATTTTTAGCAATCTTAGCTCTACTGAATATTTTCTTCGTGTTTTTACAGCCTCGTATCTGGACTTTATAATCATCCAAAGATTGGAGTATTTCTAAAATATGTTTTTTTGAGAAATCTTTATGAATAAGTAATGACTCTGCCGCGTTACACACTCCATATCTTTGTGTTTTAGAGTTAATAGTACACGACAAGGCTATTTTAGGATTAGCATCTTTATCAATATAAACATGACAATTACCATCTAGATGCTTAATTACCGGAATCTTAGATTCACGAGATATTTTTTTTATTAAGCCTTTTCCTCCCCTAGGTATAATAACATCAATGTAATCGTCCATTTTCAAAAGTTTGCTTACTGCATTTCTATCTGTAGTGTTGATAATTTGAACAATATTAGGTGATACGTTACAGGCCAAAAGAGATTTTTTTATTATCTTCGATAGCAATATATTAGTATTGATAGACTCACTTCCTCCTCTCAAAATAATACTGTTCCCAGACTTTAATGCTAAACCAGTAGCATCTATTGTAACATTTGGTCTAGATTCATAAATCATTGCTATAACACCTAAAGGGACTCTCATTTGCTCAACAACGATACCGCTAGGCTGCTTAGATTTATTAATTTTTTGAAAAAGTATATCTGGTATTGTAAGGATCTTGTTAAGACCATCAATCATAGTTAATATTCTCTTATTATTTATGAGTAGTCTGTCAATAAGCGCATCAGAGAGATTGTTTTTTTGTGCAGCCTTAACATCAATATCATTTTCTCTAATTATTAATTTTGAATCTTTCTTTAAGTTAGAAATAATTTTTTTTAATATTTTCAGTCTTTGAGAATGAGAGAGTAATTTTGCATCTACAGAAGCGCGTTTTGATGCTAAACAAAGATTTGTTATATATTTTTCGATTTTTGTATTCATATTCGATTATTATTAATTATATTCAAGAATAAATCATTAAAACTTACCCATGGAGAAGAATTTCTTGCATTATATTTAGAGTTAAGATCCAAACCACTAATACTTTTAAGCCCTTGGAGCAAAGTGTTTACCTCGTAGTTTAAACAAGTACTATTGTATTTTGAATGAAGGAATTGGGGGATATAAGGTATATTGTTAATTGACTGTTTGACCGAGTAAATCTTCTCTAGTTCTGAATTCATTAAAAAAATTATATATGAAAGAGGAGTGTTAATCTTTTCTAAATATTTGCTTACTTTTAGAAAACCAACTGAATCATGTTTATGAAGCATGTCTACTAAGTCGTATTCTGTATATTTTGAATGGTCATAATTTTTCACTGCAAAACTTTTATCTAATAAGCTTCTTTGGTAAACAACTTGAGAAATAGCTAAACTATTATTAAAGTTTGAGTTGATTAAATTATTTATTATGTCTTCATCATAAGCAACTTTATTAATTTTACATTTATTTATAACCCATTTTTCTAGAACTTTACCTTTGAGTTCATACAGTTCAATAACACAGTCGTTTGTGGACAATAATTTATAAAGTTTTGTATTTTTGAATGAGGATGTTTGACGATCAATTTTAATAATAATTTTGTTATCAGTAGGTTTATTATTAACAGACTCAATAAAGTTTTTGAGGTTCTTTGGTATAGAATTAGATACAATATTTAATGTTAATATTTTTTTTTCGTCGAAAAGTGATTGCTCATAAAAACTATTTTCTATCGAACTGTTTTGTGTGTCATCATCAACAACATAACTTATATGATTATAATCAAGCTTTCGATAATAACTAGTAATATCATGTTCAAGCTCATTACTTAGATTTCTAGGATTTCCATGAATCATAAATAATCTATTTTCTGATGTGAATGAAAGATTCTTGAATTTAATATAATCAACTATCATCAGATACATTATACTATATTAGTTGTCATGATTAGAGTTAAAAAATATAAAGTTGGTTTTGTTGGCCTTGGAATAATGGGTAAACCGATGGTTCATAATCTATTAGAAAATAAGGTTCAGGTATATTTCTATGCAAGAAAACAAAAAATAATCAAATCTATTGAAAAACACGGAGGGATATTTGTTTCTTCTGTTAGTGAATTGCCTAAATATGCAAATATTTTAATTACAAATTTGCCAAAAACAAAAGATGTGGAGTTGGTTACAACTGGAAAAGCAGGAATGCTTGATAATTTAAAAAAAGGCTCATGTGTTATAGACATGAGTACTATATCGCCGGAAGGCGCGACCCAAATAAATAGCAAATTAAATAAAAAAGGTGCTTTCTTTATAGATGCGCCAGTATCTGGTGGAGAAGCGGGCGCGATATTAGGAAATTTATCAATTATGGTAGGTGGAGATAAAAAAGCTTTTCATAAGGTTAAACCTATTCTTAAGATGTTGGGCGAAAAGATCACATACATAGGTAATAGTGGATCTGGTCAGATATGCAAGATGTGTAACCAAGTTCTTGTTGCTCAGACCATTCAGGCTGTAAGCGAGATAATAAATATATCCAGAAAATCTAAAGTTGATGCTAGCAAGGTAAGAGAAGCTCTGCTCGGTGGATATGCAAATAGTAAGATCTTAGAAATTCATGGTAAACGCATGATTGATAGTGATTTCAAACCTGGATTCAAATTATCACTACATTATAAAGACTTAAAAATAGCTAAATCTTTTCTAAACAGCCTAGGAATACAACTGAAGAGTTTAAACCAAGTAAAAAAGCTAATGAATCTTGCAGAATGTGAGGGATTGTCTGACTTAGATTCATCTGCTATTCATAGTATATTAGAAAAAACTTATAAATAATTATTAAGCTTTGTTAATTTATATATTATAATGTTGCCATGGAAACAAGGTACGAGAAACTATACAGAAAACTTAATGTAACCCCTACCAAACAAAGGGTTGATTTAGCACATTTGATATTTGCTAAAAAGCAACATTTTACTGCTACAGATTTAATAAATCTAGCAGACAAGAAAAAACTGAATATCTCGATGGCTACTGTCTACAATACATTATCTCTTTTGGAGGACAAAGGAATGCTAAAGACTATTAATATAGATAACGAAGTAAAATTTTATGATACTAACTTAGAGAATCATCATCACCTATACAATACTACGATGAGTACACTTACTGATATCGCTCATGATAAAGTTGTGTTTGCTGAGTTACCAGAATTACCAAAAACATTGGAAATCGAGAGCACTGAGCTCTTGATCAAAGCTAGAAATAAATAGATTCAATTAGTATTTAAATCTTTAGATAAGCTCACTTTTGTTGCTTCAGACAGAGCTACTTCGTCTGTATATTCTTCATGTGAAACACCAACTACAACACGATTATTTGATAAAAAGTCAGTAATGTCTGTTTGATTAAGTTCAAATCTTAAAAAATGTACTGCCGACGTCTTATTATCAGTACTTCTTTCAAGGTCTTCATCTGCAAAAGCAATTATTTTCTTGGATCCACAATTTAGATATATCTTATTCTCAATTCCATGTAATTTAGATAACATTACTTTTCTTTCTTCAACATCAGGATACATTATAAGCATCGTTGCCTTAAAGTTTGATCCATCCGGTATCAATGGATTGTAAGCATCAATCTCTTCTTGAATTTCTTTTTTATTAAATATCTTTTCAATCCTAAGCATTTCTTGAACCTGATATTTGATTGTAGAATAATCTTCAAAAATAAGAATAATATGCTCGCCAATAGACACGGTTCTATTTTTTTTATGAATTATTAAATTGTTTTTTATAGATTCTCTTTGATTATCATATTCTTCAAGAGATAGAAGATCTGTCGTTTTTAGTTTCATTATATTATTCCGTATGCTTTTTTAATTAATGTAATTGGATGTTCAGGAGCTTGTAAATTACCGAGAGTGTTTTCAATATGGTGAGCCGCTAATGAACAGTCACTTGTAAAACTATCAAATGAGGAACCTTTAAACTCTCTAGTGATTGGTCGGGCAATTTTAATTGCTATTTCATGCGTTTCAGCTTTTACACCATAGGTCCCATCATGCCCAGAACATTTTTCAATTGCGTTTACTGTTGTCCCAGGAACTAGTTCAAGAATTTTTTTTGTTAACATACCCATGTTTTGTACCCTTTGATGACAAGCAACTTGGTAAGATACATCACCCAGTTGGTTAGTAAAATCTTTTTTTAATTTTCCTTCATTGTCTAAGAAGTTTAGAAATTCAAATGGATCTCTAAAAGCTTGTGAGACAGTTATCAAATCCTTGTTGTCTGGAAACAATAGCGGTAATTCCTGCTTGTACATCAGAACACATGATGGAATAGGAGCTATAATGACATATCCCTGATTAGCGTATTTTTTAAATTCAGGAAGATTCTTCATCATCATCTTTTCAACCTGTTTAATATCTCCGAGCTCTAACTTTGGCATTCCACAGCAATTGTCATCAGAAATTATATCTACTGTGATATTATTATGCTTTAGTACGTCATAAAAATCTTTTATCACACCCGGCTCATTATAATTATGGTAGCATGTTGTATAGATAGCGACTTTGAGATTAGAATCTCCATTATATGTTTTCAGCCCAAGTTGCTTTGCCGTTTTAGATACAAAATTAGGTAATTTAGCATTCATATGAATACCAAAAATTTTACTAAGGAATTTTCTAAATATTTTTATTTTATTAAATAAATTTACTGTTGGCGCGACTAGCGTTCTAGAAAATATTTTACCTAAGTTATCTGTTGATGTAAGTACTTTATCCCTAAATGATATTTTATTATTTGCATTCTTTATTGCCTTACCTCTTAACATTAGATGTGGAAAATCGATTTCCCATTCATGTGGAGGTACATAAGGGCATTTAGTCATGAAACATAAGTCACACAGATAACAGTGATCAATTACAGAGCTAAATTCATTATATTCAACTCCATCAACCTCAAATGTTTTTGATTCGTCGATGAGATCAAATAGCGTTGGGAAGGAATTACACAAACTCACGCATCGTCTGCAGCCATGACAAGCATCTGCTACTCTTCTTAATTCCTCTTCGTATTTGTCTTCATTAAGGAAATCCGGATTTTTCCAGTCAATAATATGACGGGTTGGTTTTTCTAAACCTCCCTCAGCTTTTGAGATCTGTCCTGTAATCATGCTTCTTTCCCTGATTTTTAAATAATTTGTGGGCGCTTTTTTAGTGCGCCCACAACCCAATAAATTAAGATATTGACTCTAGTGCTTTTGTAAAACGATTTGCATGAGATCTCTCAGCTTTAGCTAAAGTTTCAAACCAGTCAGCAATTTCGTCATGCCCTTCATCTCTGGCTGTTTTTGCCATGCCGGGATACATATCTGTATACTCATGAGTTTCCCCTGCAATAGCTGCTTTTAAATTAAGAACACTATCTCCAATTGGTTCACCAGTCGCTGGATCTCCACATTCTTTTTCTAGGTACTCTAAATGGCCGTGAGCATGTCCAGTCTCACCTTCTGCTGTTGAACGAAAAACTGTAGCAATATCGTTTTGACCTTCTACATCAGCTTTTGCTGCAAAATATAAGTACCTTCTATTTGCTTGAGACTCTCCAGCAAACGCATCTTTGAGATTTTGTTCTGTTTTTGAACCTTTTAAACTCATTACATTCTCCTAAATGATTATTTAGAATGATTCTAAATTTATAAAACAAATATGTCAATAATTTTCTGTTAGAATAGTAATGATGATAATGATTCTTGTTATCTTTTGAGAGAGACTTTGAATAATATAATTTTTCAACTTTATAAAAAAATTGCTTTTCTAGGTGACCCCGAAAAGGTGCACGACATTTCACTCCCCATTCTAGAATTTATCTATAAGAGTTATTTAGGAAAGATATTACAAAAAAAAATTATTAGTAGAAGAACTAAACAGCTCAACATAGATTTTGATAACCCATTAGGCTTAGCTGCAGGCTTTGATAAAAATGCTGACTATTTAAATTTTATATCTAATATAGGTTTTGGTTATGTAGAAGTAGGTACCTTAACGCCAAAACCTCAATCAGGGAATCCTAAACCAAGAATTTTTAGACTTATAAAAGATGAAGCGATAATTAATCACCTAGGTTTTAATAATAAAGGCATTGACTACGCAATAAATAAAATTAAAAAGTTTAATCGTAATATCCCAATAGGTATTAATATAGGTAAAAACGCGAATACCGACATTAAAAATGCGTTTAGAGATTATGAGTACTGTCTGCGAAAGTCTTATGCTGTCGCAGATTATATTACATTAAACATATCTTCACCAAACACAAAAGATCTGAGAAAACTACAATCTGGACAAAAAATAAATGAGTTCCTTCACTCTATAAAGGTGTTACATGATAACTTGAAAAAAGTTTACAAGAAACATACTCCTCTAGTAATAAAAATTGCACCTGATATTTCTCTTGAGGATATCAGTGAATTAACAAGTTTGATAAGTTCTTATGATATTGACGGCATAATCTGTACTAATACTACAATAGATAAATCAGCATTAGATAGCTCTTATAGAAATTTACAAGGGGGCGTAAGTGGTAAGCCGTTGTATGAAAAATCAAATAACATAATTAGAGAAGTATCTCGTCAGGTCGGTGAAGATAAAACTGTCATAGGTGTAGGCGGAGTAGATTCCCCAGAAACTGCAGCAGAAAAACTAAGTCTTGGAGCTAATCTTTTGCAAATATACACTGGGTTAGTATATAAAGGGCCGGGTTTAATTACGAATATTTTACGCTGAGTTATTCTGGTGTCCACTTACCATATGCATCATCACTAGGTTTTTCTGAAGAGGTTTCGTCTTGCTTCAGTGTATTAGTTTGTTGATCATAGACGTATTGTGTGAACTCAATTAGTTGCTTTAAAATATCATCTCTATCAGTTTTAGGAATTTCTGCTGTTGCCACTATCGAACCAACCACTGCTGAAAGATACTGTGAAGCTAATATAGGATCTTCATTTTTAGGTTCATAATCAACTAGAACTTTCTGCAATCCTTTTAATAATTCAGGTTTTAATACAATTTCAGTCATAATGTGAGTACAAATTATATTATAATGATGTTGTATGCAAGAAAATTCTACTTTATCCGTAAAAACATTTGATGTTGGGCCGATGCTAAATATTATCTACCTCATTTGGGATAATAAAACAAAGGAAGGCGCAATAGTAGATCCTGCCTGGAATATAGAAACTGTATTGACGTTTATAAAAAAAAATAATATTAAATTGACAAGTATATTGCTTACTCATAGTCATCATGATCATGTCAATTCTATCGATGAATTACTAGGTTTATATGATGTACCTGTTTATATCAATAAATTTGAAGCAGAGTTTTGGAATAAAACTTATGACAACTTAATTTTGTTAGATTCACAAGCTGAAATATATCTTGGAAAAAAGCAGCTACAGTCTATCCATACACCTGGACATACACCGGGATCATGTTGTTATAAATTTGATGACAAACTTATTGCTGGAGATACTCTTTTTGTTTTTGGTTGTGGAAGATGTGATTTACATGGAGGAAATCCTGAGCAAATGTTCCATTCTTTGAAAATGCTTAAAAATAATTTTTGTAAAGATACTATCATTATGCCTGGACATAATTATTCTATTACAAGACAATCTACCCTGGATAAAGAAATTAGCGGTAATCCTTTTTTTAGTTTTGATAATTTAAAAGATTTTGTGAGATACCGCATGGTGGATCATGATAAATCTAGAGATGAGCCATACGGACCAATTAGTTTGCCTTAGATTTAAGAGCTGCTTTCAATTTTAATAGTAATTTCCTAAGTAATCTTTGGTCAATACTATTACTAGCAATAATCTCTCTCTCTCGTGTTCCTTGCATTTGCGACTCATTAAAATCGTAAGATGCGCTTGCTCTGAGTGAACCTTTTACTATTTCTGTTTCCGATAATATAAATTCGTAGTCTAGTTTTTTACTGATTTCATATTCATCTACTCGCCCGGATGAGTTGACTGAAAGCTGCCTAGTTGTACTCTTAAAATTGGTTATCTTAATTGCAGGATAATCTGAGTCAATGACAATATTATCATTTTTGTATGAGAGAATTTTTTGTTCTAGCAACATAGATATTCTACTTGAATTACTAGCAATAACTTTTACATTTTGAATACCGTCTATATCCAATGATCCCCTCAGTTGATAGCCACATGAACTAATGATTGTGACTATAGAAGATAGTAATAATATAGATTTAATAATTTTCATTTGATTACAAAATTAATCAATTTATTTGGAATATATATTGATTTGACAATCTCTTTATCTTTTATGTATTCTTTGACCTTATCATCGTTTTCAACAAGTTTCATAACTTCATTTTTACTGAGCTTACTACTAATATTAATTCTACTTCTCAGTTTACCATTAATTTGAATAATTAACTGAAATTCCTGATTATCTTCAACAGTATCAAAACTTTTTGGCCATACAGGACATAATGCTTGGTTTTTATCAAACTCTAATAGCACAGCATAACAAATATGAGGTGTAATTGGGTACAACAATTTAGCGATAGTCTCAATGCACTTTTTTGCAATCTGACTACTTATAGTTTTTGCTTCAAAATTTTTTGATAAAAAATTGAACATTTCCATAATAGCTGCAATAGCAGTATTGTAAGATTTTCTCTCAAAAATATCTTTTGTGACTTTACTAATTGTGTGATTGATTTTAATTAATATATTATTGTCATTTGAGGTGTATTCATTTTTATTAGATATTTTAATTAGATAACACAACTTCCAAAATCTTTTTAGAAACTTGAAACCACCTTCAATGGCTGAGTCTGACCATTCAAGATTCTGTTCTGGTGGTGCTGCAAATAAGATAAAGAATCTGATTGTATCTGCACCATATTTATTAATTATGACATCTGGATCAACAGTATTGCCTTTGGATTTAGACATTTTTACGCCATCTTTCAGAACCATACCTTGTGAAAGTAATGCATTGAATGGTTCATCATTATCGACTAATCCCTCATCTTTAAGTAACTTGAAAAAGAATCTAGCATATAGAAGATGAAGTATGGCATGCTCTATGCCACCAACATATTGATCAACTGGTAACCACGGTTTCAGTTTTTTATCAAAAATTTCATCTTTATTCTTAGGATCTAAAAATCTCAAGTAATACCAAGAAGATTCAAAGAATGTATCGAATGTATCTGTCTCTCTAGTAGCTTTTTTTCCTGTAAGTGGACAAATTATGTTCTTCCATTCCTTATTTTTATCAAGAGGGTTTCCTTCACCGCTCAAATCAATGTCCTTAGGAAGTTTGACAGGTAATTGTTCTTCAGGTACAGGATGTACAGTGCCGTCTTCAAGATAATATACTGGAATAGGGCATCCCCAATACCTTTGTCTTGATATTCCCCAGTCACGCAACCTAAAAGATGTAACTTCTTGTCCTAGTTTATTTTTAATAAAATATCTTGAGATTTTATTAAAGGCTTCTTTTGAATTAACACCATTAAACATTTCGGAATTAATTAATGTACCGCTATCAAGATATGGTAAATCAGATTTTTTATCTTCATCTACTATAACTCTAGTAATATCAAGGTTGAACTGACTTGCAAATTCATAATCTCGTGTATCATGAGCTGGAACACCCATAACTATACCAGTGCCATATCCATCTACTATATAATTTGCTATCCATATAGGTATTTTCTTTTTTGTAACAGGATGGAAACAATATTGCTCTGTAAAAATTCCATCTTTTTCTATTTTTGCCATTGCTTCTTCTGATACTTTTAATGACTGATATTTTGTAATAAATTTATTTATATCATCGTTACTCTCAGACAGACTTTTCGCTAATGGGTGATTTATACTAATAGCGAGGAATGAAACTCCAAAGATAGTATCTGGCCTTGTTGTGAATGCAGTGTATACATAATCATTATCACAAGATTTAAAATTTATATTTAGTCCTTTCGATTTACCTATCCAATTCCTTTGCATTAATTTAACTGATTCGGGCCAACCAGAAAGTTTATCTAGATCACTTAGTAATACATCTGCATACTCTGTTATTTTTAAAAACCATTGAGGTATTTCTTTTCTTTCTACTTTTGCTCCTGATCTCCATCCTCTCCCATCAATAACTTGTTCATTTGCAAGAACTGTCTGATCTACTGGATCCCAATTAACCTCTGATAACTTCCTGTAGACTAGTCCTTTTTTTAAAAGTTTAATAAAGAACCATTGTTCCCATCGGAAATACTCTGGATCCGCTGTAGATAGCTCATTTTGCCAATCATACAAAATACCGATATTTTGAAGTTGTTCTCTCATATGATTAATATTTTTTTTAGTCCATTCTTCCGGATGAACTTTATTTTTAATGGCAGCATTCTCTGCAGGTAAACCAAAAGCGTCCCAGCCCATTGGTTGAAATACATTTTTGCCCAACATTTTATTGGATCTTGATATTACATCTCCGATAGTATAATTCCTTACATGACCTATATGAAGTTTTCCGCTTGGATAAGGAAACATACTAAGTACATAATATTTATTCTTTGAATCTAAAAGCTTGTCCTTATCCGGTGCTGTTTTTCTCCATATCGCTTGCACAGTCTTTTCTATACTAGATGGATGATAATCTTTATTCATAGTTTCTTTGGTTTTTTATATAACTTAAAAAGTAATGACAAAAATAGTAACATCAAAATGCCTAGATCACCAAATTGAGAATATATTGACTTATTAAGTCCAATATATGCAAATCCATTCATTTCTCCTTCGCTATTATTGGAAATTTGATCAATAATAACTCCATTATTATTAATTACAGCGCTTATACCTGTGTTTGTTGCTCTCAAAATGTATCTATTAAACTCTAAAGCTCTTATTTGTGTTATTTGGAGATGCTGATGAGGGGCAAGACTGTCGCCAAACCAGCTGTCATTACTAATATTGATGATGATCTCATTTCTAATATTAGATTTTATAATATTCGGAAATGTACTTTCAAAACAAATAATTGGTATTATTTTAAATCCATTTACATAAATTTCATCTTGTTCATCATTACCATGTGAAATATTTGATAAAGGTATAGCAAGTGATTGAGATAACTTAATAAGGGTATCGTACCATGGTGTATATTCACCGAACGGAACCAGTTTACGTTTATTATATAATTCAATATTGTCCGAGAAGACAACCATACTATTATAAATATCATCTTTTGATTGAGTAAAGAATCCAGCAATAATGATTTTTTTATCATTAGATGATTTAATAATCTCTCTTAGCAAATCGTCGTTTCTCATAAGAATATATGGCGTTATTGTTTCAGGTAAAATTATGATATCTGCTTGATCTTTCTTCTTGATATAATTTATATATTTCTGTGATATTTTTTTATACTCTTTTGGATTATATGATTGATTAGGGTAGATGTTCGGTTGATAAATTGAATAGCTAATTTTATTTTCGTTCGACTTTTCTTGATAGTTAGTAATTGCTGGATTTAGTAAATAAGTTATAAATATTATAGAGGATAAATAAATATACTTATTGTCCGGATTAATGATGGTTTTATAAAAAAAAGCACTGATTAATACGCATAAGTAAGTAACGAAGTAACTGCCAAAGATAGGATATATGTAGTTAAAGATAGATGAGTTTTGAGAATGTCCAATCAAAAGCCACGGAAAGCCTCCTAGAATAATTGATTTAATATATTCAGCTAATAAGAAAATAAGAGCTATTATATTTAAATTATAAAAACCATTGTCCTGTATAGATTTATGAAAGAGTCCTATCACTGCATATGGTGCACTTATTACTATGATAAAGACAATTGTGACAATAAGACTACTAAACATATTCATAGATCCATAAGAAATCAAACTAATATTAATCCACGAAATGCCAATAATATGGATGAAGACGAAATAAAGAAATGCAAATAGTATTTTCTTCCTTGTTACAAGGTTTTCTATAATCATCAGAAAGAATATCAAGGATAAGAAAATTAATATTTTTAAGTCGAATGGAGAAAATGCTGCCACATAAAAAAGAGCTGAAATGAATAAGTAGAGATAATTCAAGAGGTATTATTATCTTTCTTAATTACTAACTGTACTCTATTAATTTTTTTAGAATCTACAGAAAGCACAGTGAAAATTAAATTATTAATTTCAATGATTTCTTGTTTCTTGGGAACTCTCTCAAATTGGTTTATGAGAAAACCACCTATAGTCTCTACATCCTTATCTATAAGTGATGCTCTAAATCTTTCATTAAAGTCATCTAGTGTAAGCAGTGCATCAATAATATATTTATTAGTAGCATGTTGAATTATAAACTCTTTTGATGACACATCATGCTCATCGTCTATTTCACCAATTATTTCTTCAATCAAATCTTCGAGAGTAACTAATCCTGATACATTACTGTGTTCATCAATAACAATAGCAATATGATTCCTGCTTGCTTTAAAATCATTCAACAGTATATTTAATCTTTTACTCTCAGGTATAAAAGTTGCTGGTCTCATATAGTCATGGAGGTCAAAATCATCCATCATGTTGATTTGGTTTTTTAGTAAATCTTTTGCATGTAGTATCCCGATAATCTCATCAAGCTTACCATTTATTACAGGAAACCTAGAATGTCCAGATTCTATAACTTTTGTAATCACTGTACTTAGCTCGTCATTTACATCAATAGCTATCATATGTGGTCTTGGAATCATTATCTCTCTGACCGGTATTTCTGATACGCTGAATACCCCCAATATCATTTGGTAAGAGTCTTGCGTTATAAGATTATCCTCTGCAGCTGTTGCAAGTAATGAGATAAGATCTTTTTTATCTTTTGGGTTGTCTATCAAAAGATCTTTAATCTTATTAATCCAAGAATTGTCTTTAGATTCTTTCATAAGGGTTACCATAGTTCATATCATGTAATATTTTAACTTCTATGCGTTCCATGCATAAACGATCTTTTTTTATTTTATGATCATACCCTTGGAGATGAAGCATTGAATGTATAATCATATGTGCCCAACGTAAATTTTTTGATAATTCATATGTTTTAGATTCATGATTAATGATTTCCGGACATAGAACTATATCGCCAGATAACAATTCTGAATCATCATAAGGAAAGGTAAGTACATTTGTTGAATAATCATGATTTAAATACTTATTATTTAACGTTCTTATTCTTTTTTTTCCTACAAAAATTATATTAATTTGAGAGGGTAGTTCTACTAAAAGACTTTTTAATATCCATTTCTTCATATTAACTGTGGAAGGTATATAATGATTTTTAATATATGTTACGTAATTAATTTTTATTTTTTTTTCTTTTTTCATATTCATTTATAATAGATGTGACAATTTTATGCCTCATTACATCTTTTGGTTCAAAATGTACCGCATCAATTCCGTTGATACCTAAAATGAACTCAAGACAGTCTTTAAGACCTGATTGAGCCTCATGTGGCAGATCTATTTGACTTACATCACCTGTAACTACTGTAGAAGAACCATAGCCTATTCTCGTAAGAAACATTTGCATTTGAGATATAGTGGTGTTTTGTGCTTCGTCTAAAATAATAAAAGCATCATTTAACGTTCTACCTCGCATATAAGCAAGTGGGGCTATTTCAATTATATTTTTTTCTAACAGCTTGTTAACATTATCAAACCCCAAACATTCATACAATGAGTCGTATAAAGGCTGTAAGTATGGATCAATTTTCTCTGCTAGATCACCCGGTAAAAATCCAAGCTTTTCACCTGCTTCTATGGCTGGCCTTACAAGAACAATTTTTTTAACTTCTCCCTTTTCCAATGCATCTACTGCGCATGCAACTGCAAGAAATGTCTTACCTGTTCCAGCAGCTCCAGTACCGAATGTTATGGTATTTTTTTTAATCATTTCAATAAACTTTCTTTGATTACTAGATTTAGGCTTAATAATATTTTTTTTTAAATTTAGATCCGTTTTACTACTTTCATCATTAGCTGATAAAAACTCACCAGAATTATTAAGATACAAATGAAGTTGCTTAGGAGTAATATCTTCTTTTTCAGAGAGATTATATATTTTCTCAATGAAATCAGAGGTACTTGCTACATTTTCATTCTCACCAGTTATCTTGAATGAATTACCACGATTTGATATTTCAACATCAAAAAATGATTCTATCTGCCTTATATTTTTATCTAGAAGACCGCATAGATTTACTAGCCGGTCATTATCTATTGGTTCTAACTTTATATGTTGATTAGTATTTTTTTTGTTTACTCTCATATATAGTTATAACCTTCCAATCAAAGAGCTTCTATTTGCGCTCATAATATCCAATTGAATTATCTTTCCTACTAATGACTTTGGCGCTTTAAAATGAACAATTTTATTTGTCAATGTCCTTCCAAAAAGTTCGCCAGATTTTTTCGATTGACCTTCCACTAATACCTCTTGATTAGTACCAATTAATTTTTCTAGATACTTTTTAGAGTTTGTTCTAATAAGGTTTTGTACAACTGATAATCTTTCTTTTTTTATACTTAAAGGGATATTATCGTCTTCATAAGCGGCTGGCGTTCCAGGTCTTTTACTATAGATAAAACT
>Ga0228670_1000862_pt1 | contig 15169 bp, 14 predicted proteins | sample 85DmetaG_FD_182785 | JGI IMG/M metagenome (GOLD analysis project Ga0228670, IMG submission 182785) | Seawater microbial communities from Monterey Bay, California, United States - 85D | ecosystem: Environmental > Aquatic > Marine > Coastal | place: USA: California | collected 2016-10-13
TCGTCCATCGGGCTACTCCGCGAAACTTTGATCGACGAGATCGCGCTTAATGCGGTGATCCCCTCGGAAGATGACATGAACAAGGTGATCCGTAAGCGAGATGGCCAAAATGCCCCCGCCGATCACCATGACAGATTGTGGTATCCAAAGGGGCGTGGCGTCCTGCGCTTGGCTGACCTCATTGAATTTCCACGACCAAAACGTGAACCAATAGGCATAGTAGGTGAAGTACCACATCACCGCGCTCGCGATGCCAAAGCACCAGACCTCAAGCCAGCGGCGCGCGGCTTTTGGCAGCGCATTCAACACCAGCGACACGCGGATATGCGACCCACGGTTCAGCGCATTGGCGAAAGCAAAAAAGCTCGCGGCGGCCATGGAATAACCCGCGTAGTTCGCCGCGCCGGGAAAAATCTCACCGGTCCAGCGGGCGACCATTTGTGCGACAATAAGAAGGAGGATCGCAATCAGACACAGCGCGGCCAGAACTCCGGCGGCAAGGTACAGAAAGTCGAGCGTGCGGCGCAGGCCGCGTAGGGCAGCGGTCATGGTACTCTCTCGGGCGTTTGGGAAAGGAAACGGGCCAGCCCTGGTGTGGACTGGCCCGAGAAAGTAACGATCTTATTGCGCGTTGTAGGCGTCGAGGATCGCGGCACCGGTTTCACCGGCAGCTTCCAACCATTCGGCGGCCATGATCTCACCGACCTTGCGCAGATCGCCCATCAGTTGGTCACCTGCGGGCTGAACGCTCATGCCGCCAGCGGCCAGACCAGCCAGCGTGAAGCCGGTGTATTCCTTGGCGCGCCATGTACCGGCGTACTCAGCCATCTAGGCACATGCGTTGATGACGTTTTTGTTCTGCTCGGACACGCCGTCCCAGACGTCATTGTTGATCAGCATATAGTTGCGCGGCAACCATGCATCGACCGAATAGAAGTGGCTCAGGCTTTCCCAGACCTTGCGGTCGTAGCCAGTTGCACCCGAGGACACCATGGATTCTGCCACACCTGTCGCAAACGCTTGGCTGATCTCAGCGGCTTCAATCGAGACGGGCAGCATTTTGGTCAGCTCAGCCATACGCGCAGTTGCGTTGTTGTAGGAGCGGAACTTGAGACCTTCCATGTCAGCGGCCGAATTCACTTCTTTGTTAAAGTACAGACCCTGTGGTGGCCACGGAACCGAATACAGCATGGTCATGTTTTGCTCGGCCAAGAGCTCATTGAGGTGAGGTTTTGCCGCGGCATACAGTTTGTCATGTTCATCAAACGACGACACGAGGAACGGCACGGAATCCCAGCCGAAAATCGCGCTTTCGTTTTGGTGGCCGGACAACAGACGCTCACCCAGAGGGACTTGGCCCGTTTGAACGGCACGCTTAATGTCACCGCCCGCAAACAGCGAACCCGAGGGGTGTGTGGTGACTTCGATGTCGCCGCCTGTGCCGGTTGTCACACATTTCGCGAACTCAGCACCCGTTACTGAGTGGAAGTTTGAGCCGGAATAGGCCATAGGCAGGTCCCACTTTTCCTGCGCCATTGCAGGCATTGCCAGCATTGTGGTCGCCGCTAGAGCGACGCATGTTTTTGAGATTTTCGTCATTGTAGTCTCCCGGTTGTATCTTTTGTTTTTTGTGTCGTTGCAGTTTTAGCCAAAGCGCATTGGATCGAAAGCGGCCAAATCGCTATTTACCGGCTGGTCCGCAACAAGACCTGCAACGATCCTTCCTGTTTTGGGTCCGCCGGTCAATCCAATGTGGTGATGGCCAAAAGCCGTGTACACGCCAGAGCCGCGCACCTGCCCAATCAGGGGCAGACTGTCGGATGGCGCAGGCCGGTGCCCCAGCCATTCCACCTCGCCGGTGGCCTTTAGCTCCGGAAACGCGGATTTCGTGTGTTTGCGCAACAGATCAAGCGCAGCTTTCGAAGCGCCAGCCTCTAGGCCGCCAAATTCGACCACCCCCGCACACCGCAGACCTGCGGCCATCGGCGTGGCCACGAACTTACCGCTTGCGACCATAATGGGGTGCGAAGGTCCGCCCGTCGCATCCTCAAATATGATGTGATAGCCGCGCTCAGTCTCAATCGGGATCGAAAGACCCAGCTTCTTCATCAAGGGCTTGGACCAAACGCCCGTCGCCAAAATGGCGCGATCACAGGAAATGGTGCCTGCATTGGTTTGAACGGATGTGATTTTGTCGTCCGTCAGGTCAAAATCCTTGATCTCGGCTTGGATGATCTTGCCGCCCAGCGCCTCAAACACCTTGGCCAGTGCTTTGACGTAGCCACCCGGATCGCGGATGTAGCCGTGGTCCTTCATGGTCGCCAAAAGGCCAACGCTGGGGGACAGGTTTGGCTCATACTCACGCACCGCCGCACCCTCGCGCAGTTCGGGCACAAAACCGGCGTCCCGGCGCAACCCCCATGTGTAGGCATCCCCCTCAAACGCGGCGCGGTTCGCGTAGGCAAAGGAATAGTCGCAGTCGTTAACCCAATCCTGCGCGCCCGTATCGGCAACCAGCGATTTGTGCTGCGCCACGGTGTCGGCGACAATTTCTGTCAGCCCCTTTGAAATCCGGCGTGTGTCACTGTCGTTGGCGTTTGACAGGTACTTGAGCAGCCAAGGCATCAGCTTGGGCAAGTATCCCCATTTCAAAAACAATGGGAACTCGGGGTCAGCCAGCATGCTGGGTGCCTTGCGCACAAGGCCGGGCGCGGTAACGGGCGCCACGGAACAGGCGGCCAAAACGCCAGCGTTGCCATGGGATGTGCCCTCGCCCGGCGCAAGCCGATCGATGATTGTGACCTCCGCCTGCCCCATACGCCGTAGCCAAATCCCCGCGGAAACCCCAACGATCCCCGCTCCGGCGATAATCACGTGTTCGGGCATGCTTTTCTCCGGCTATCCAAATCGCATTCAGTGCTGTATGCAATTCAAGCCACAGTGCTGCCGACATTACAAGGCTGAGGCTCCTTTTTGCGACGCTACTAAAAACGAGACACTTTGAAACCTGTAAAACAGAACACAGATGGCTCCGTAAGCGCGCTCTATGCCCAGCTGCGCGAAATGTCGGCATCTTTTGCGTTTAAGCCCGGCCAACGGATCAACGAATCCGCCTTGTCACGCGACCTTGGCGCAAGTCGTACGCCCCTACGAGAAGCCTTGAACCGATTGGTTGCCGAGGGATTAGTCGATTTCCACGCGGGGCGGGGTTTCTTTTGCCGCGCCCTGTCCGAGACCCGTATTCAGCATCTTTATGATGTGAGGGTCGCGATTGAATGCCAAGCCGTCCGCCAAGCGACCCAGTGCGCGCGTACTGCGGACTTGGACGCCATCGACTTGGCGCTGGATCAAGCACATGATGAATACCAGAGCTGCACCGCTCCCATCCGTCTGATGGAACTGGACGAGGCGTTTCATATGCAATTGACCGCCCTTACCGGAAACGTGGAATTACAAAGCCTGCTCGCCACAATCTACGATAAAGTCCGCTTTGTGCGTATCGCTGACCTACGCCGTAGACAGGCAGAGGGTCGATCCACGATAGATCGCCACAAACGTATCATTGCAGTGATGCGCACCGGCGATGGCATGGCCGCATCCGAGGCCATGCGCGATCACATCCAAGAGCGTGCCCAGCACGCAGCCGAGGCTGTTCGCCTTGCTTATGCAGATATTTACGCCCCACAGGAGGCCTCCGAATGACCACACGAGGTGGAAAAACAGTCTTTGGCGCGAGCGTCGGGATTTTAATGCTGAACACCCGGTTTCCGCGCATTCCCGGTGATATCGGCAATGCCGCGACGTGGCCTTTTCCAGTGCACTACAAGGTCATCCCCGCAGCCACGCCCGACAACGTTGTGCGCGGGGATGCCACGCCCTTGCTTGGGGCTTTTATCGACGCCGGGCGCGAGCTGCTTGAATTGGGTTGCGACGGGATCGCGACCAACTGCGGGTTTCTTGTGCCGTTTCAAACCGAAATGTCGCGCGCCCTTGGGGTGCCGGTGGCCTCCTCGTCGTTGCTACAGGCACCTTTGATCCGGATGTCCCTACCTGCGGATCAAACGCTGGGGATTTTAACCATTTCGTCCGAAACCCTAACGACCGCCCACCTGGATGCCGCGGGCATCCCGCATGACACCCCTGTCGGGGGCACAGGGGCGGGGTCGCACTTTACGACACGGGTGCTCGGCGATGCAGATGAGATCGATTTTGAACAAGCACGCGCCGACAACGTCACCGCGGCGCTGCGGTTGGTCCAAGACCACCCGAATATCGGGGCGATCTTGTTGGAATGCACCAATATGGTGCCCTATGCCGCCGATATCCGCCGCGCGACCGGGCGACCTGTGTTCTCAATCTATACTTATCTTTTATGGTTCCAAGCGGGCCTCTTGCCCCGACGCTTCCCAACCAATCTAGATGATGTCCCCTTTGCAACGTTATGAGCGATCATCGCATCCCCCAGATGCACGTACACCGCGTCTCGATCCCTGCGCGCGCGGTGCATTCGCATGGTACAGGTGATGTCGGCGGTATCAACGTAGCCTTACCTGAGCTGCCAACCGACAGCGGGCTGACCGGCAGGGGCTAGGCCTCGCCCGTGTTCACCGGCACACAAGAGCGTACAACCAATCAGTCGACAGTGTTTGGTGATCCACATGCCACGACCTTTGTGGATCTGAATATTGCAAAGGCCTGCGTAGGGAACAACTTCCCCACAGATATAGGCCCTATGGGGGATGCGCGGCGCAGGCCAAAAACCTGTCGCGCTTTTACTACGAAACCTCAGGCCTCTTCGATCAACTCGGGGCCGCATGCTCGGTTCGAATTGACGGCGCGGTCAACGGCGTGCCGGGCGATACGACCTTCGGGGGCTGCGTGCATCAAACGCGCCGCACCGCGCCCGCCTTCACCAAGCCACAAGGCCCAATCATCGGGGGCAATGGTGACCGGCTCGCGGTGATGGATATCTACCATAGACGGCCCCGCCGCACAGGACACGATCGCGCAGGTCACAAGGTCCTGCCATTCCTGCCAAATACCGGCAAAGACCATGGGGCTGCCGTCGAAATTATAGAAATAGTGCGGCCAGCGAAGCCCCTCATCATCCTTGGTCCATTCATAAAAGCCAGAGGCCGGGATAAGGCAGCGCCGGGTGCGACACGCCTCTCGAAAGGCGGGTTTGTTCGCGATGGTTTCGGCCCGCGCATTAATCAAAAGCGGGCCATCGTTAGGCTGTTTGTACCACGACGGAATAAACCCCCAACGCATCGCCCGTAGACGCCGCGATTGCCCATCGCTGACCACAGTCGCGACCGGATTGGTGGGGCAGACGTTGTAGTTGGGAACCTCGGGCAAATCATTGCCCAAGGTCGCGTTGAACAGATGCGCCATGGCATCGTGGGGCAACGTATGTGCAAACCGCCCACACATCGCTTAGGACGTGCGGCCCTTGCGCGCGGCACCAACTGCACCCAGTACTGCCAAGGCTGCCAGCAGGCTCCAGGCGCCCGCGGGCAGCGGCACAGGTGAGACGAGAAGCGAGCTTTGATTGGCCCCCTGACGGAAGGCATCCGCAATCAGGCTATGGGCTACACCATTGGGGTGCACGCTGTCCCAAAACAAGAAGCGATCGGCCTGCCCGCCCGCAATACACGCAAGCGTAGATAGGCAGGCGTCCGTGACGTTGGTGATACCGGCGGCTCCCGGATCGGCCAGAAGCCCACCGCTAAGAGCGGCAAAATCAAACAGCCGCACATCATTATACAGCGCAGGGTTCGCCACAAACTGCTGGGCCATGATTTCATTAAAAGCCGCAGTCGCGGTGCTGGCGGCTTGCGGATCGCTATCGCCCTCAATCTGCACGCGAGGCGTCACGGATACATCGATGGAATTGACCAGCACAAGATCGCGCAGGCCAAGAGCCGCAAGCGTCTCGACCTGACCGCGCACAGCCCGGGCAGCCGTCCGCGCCAGTTGCAACGCATCGGGCAGTTTGGCAGCCGCAAACAGATCATTGCCCCCAAAGAACAACACCCCCAAAGGCCGTGGACCTAAAAGTGCTGCATTTGCCGTTTGCGTGAATCCTTTGAACAGGTCGACCTGAAAGGCCAAATCCGGTGAAGCGTCCGCATCCGTCACGGCTTTTGCCCCCCCAAACGCAAGATTGAGCGACAGACGCCCCGCGTTGGTGAAATCCTGCCCGACCTGATCGGCCCAAACCGCATCGTTCGAGAATTGGCCGTTAAAGTATGGCGGTGGCGGGAACGTGCCCCCCGATTGGGCAAAGATGTTACCCGTATCGCTGAGACTGTCGCCCAAAACGACAAGGCTTGAATAGGTGTTTGGCAACGTGGCGGCGGGGGCGGCCACGGTCCACAGGGCCGCAATAGTGGCCACGAATGTTTTGGTTTTTGAAAACATGATCTCTCCTTCCAGAGAAAAAGTGCGGCAAAGGCGCCGCACACCTTGGTGCAAAATGCGCGGGGCGATCTAGACCGCCGCGCGCGATATCACTGACGCATGGCGTTACTTGGCCGTGATGCGACCATCCGTGTAGGGCGTGTAGCTGCCCCCTTTGGCAGCGATATAATCTGCCAACACCTGCTCAACACCGGGGCCGAAATCATAGGCATCCGTTGCAGTTGCAAACATCGCATAGCCGTCGCCGCCATTGCGCATATAGTTGTTGGTGACCACGCCGTAGGTCGCATCAAGGTCAATCGGCGCACCACCCACCATAACGTCCGACACCCGTGATCCGGGGGCGGCACTGGCGTCAAACGCGTAGGTCATGCCGGACACCTGCGGAAAGCGGCCCGCACCCTCCTCGACTTGGCTGACCCCATTTTCAAGTGCAGCCACAATATTCGCGCCAGTGGTGGTAAAGGTCGCAAGCGTGTTTTGGAACGGCAGCACCGTCAGGACTTCGCCCATTGTGATTTCGCCTGCGTCGATCGAGGCGCGTAGCCCCCCACCGTTCTGGATCGCCACTTGGACGCCCTGTGATTTGACCCGGTCCAGCAGGGCATCCGCCACCAAGTTGCCCATCGCACATTCCACCGCGCGACAGACTGCGCGATCACCTTCGATAAAGGCCGTGGTATCGCCGATGACTTGCGCCTTCAGCTCTTCAATTGGGCCCGCCAATTCAGCTACTCGGGCCGCAATGGCTGCGTCCGGTGTCACGCTTGCGTCAATCAAAATGGTGTCGCCCGTGGCCGACGTCACATTGCCGTCCGCGTCAAACTCTAGCACCAAATGGCCCACATATTTGCCATAGGCCCGCGCCTGCACCACGGGCGTGTCGCCTATCATATGAGGATACGAAAACAACGCGCCCTCATCGGTGTTGGAAAACAGAGTGTGCGAATGCCCGCCCACCACAGCGTCAATACCGTCAACGGCTTCGGCGATTGCAAAATCCTTGGGCGCGCCCACGTGGTTCAGCGCGATGATCTTGGTCACGCCATCGGCCTCAAGGGTGGCGACATCTGCGGCCAACGCATCGATCTCATTTTGGAAAATGACGTTTGGACCCGGCGAGGATGTTTCAACTGTGTCCGTGGCCAGCGCCGAGATAATCCCGATCTTTTGGCCACCAACCTCTAGCACGACATGATTACCGACCTTGCCATTCAAGACGTTCGATTGGCTTACGTCCAAATTCCCGGAGATCACGGGAAAGGAAACCATATCAATGAACTCGGCCAGCTTTTCCGGTCCATCGTCAAACTCATGGTTGCCCACCGCCATGACGTCAAAGCCAATGGCCTCCATCATCTCGGCCTCAACCGCGCCCTTATAGGTCGTGTACATCAGTGAACCTTGGAACTGGTCGCCTGCATCCAAAGTGATGACGTTTTCACCCGCCAGTTCGGCGCGCTTGGTGTCCAGAAATGTTTTGAGCCGGGCAGCACCGCCAAAGCATTTGCCTTCGGCATCGTCCTCGGCCCCACAGGTTCCATCAAACCGCGAAATAGGCTCAATCCGGCTGTGCAGATCGTTGATATGCAAAATGTGCAGCGTGTAGCCATCCGCCACCGCCGTGCCCGCGCCAAGCGTTGTCGTCATCGCCAAAGCCGCCGCTGTCGTAAGAAGTTTTTTCATTCTACGATTCCCCTGTTTTAAAGCCGGAATGGTGGCGCGAACCTCTTTGCAAGTCAAAGTCTGAGATGTCTTGACGTTGCGGCTTGGTGGGTGCATCTGCGAGGCATGCTGATTTACAAGATTTTCCGCCGTGCCGAGTGGGCGACACTCCGCGCCACAGGCCTCACACGCGGCGCTCCCGTGGACCTCACGGATGGCTACGTCCATTTTTCCACCGCAGAACAGGCCCGCGAAACCGCGGCCAAGCACTTTAAGGGCGAGGCCGACTTGGTCCTGGCCGCGGTTGATACCGGTACCCTGGGCGATGACCTTAAGTGGGAGGTATCGCGTGGCGGTGCCGAATTCCCCCATCTGTACCGTGTGTTGCGCATCACTGATGTCGCTTGGACGCGCCGCCTGCCCCTGCGCGACGGCGCGCATGTTTTCCCGGATGAAATGCAATGATCGAAGCTCTTGGCCTGCGGGCACTGCGCGCGTTTGACCCCGAAACCGCCCATGGGCTGGCCCTAAAGGCGTTAAACGCAGGGCTTGGGCCAAAACCCGGCCCTGTCACCAGCCAACGGTTGAAATGCACCATTGCCGGATTGGAATTTCCAAACCCCGTCGGGCTGGCTGCCGGGTTTGACAAGAACGCCACGGCCTTGGCAGCGCTGTCCAAGGTGGGTTTTGGGTTTCTTGAGGTTGGCGCGGCCACGCCCTTGCCCCAACCCGGAAACCCCAAACCGCGTCTGTTTCGCCTGACGGAGGATCGCGCAGCGATCAACAGGTTCGGGTTCAACAATGACGGCGCGGATGTCATCGCTGACAGGCTGATGGCCCATAACCCCACAATTCCCGTGGGGCTGAACCTTGGGGCCAATAAAACCAGCACAGACCGTGCAGGCGACTTTGCCCGGGTGATTGCGACCTGTGGGCCCTATGTTGATTTCGCTACGGTCAACGTGTCCTCGCCCAACACCGAAAAGCTGCGCGACCTACAGGGCAGAGCTGCCCTGACAGCCCTTTTGACCGGGGCACTAGAGGCACGCGATGCGCTGCCCAAACGTATTCCGCTGTTCCTCAAAATCGCGCCGGATCTATCCCCGGCGGAGCTAGAAGATATCGCCGAGGTCGCAACATCCCTCAAGCTGGACGGGATCATCACGACCAACACAACGCTAGACCGCACTGGCCTGCAATCGCCCCACGCGGGCGAGGCCGGTGGCCTGTCCGGTGCACCACTGTTCGAACGTGCGACCCGTGTGCTGGCGCAAATGTCCAAACTGACCGACGGGCAAATGCCGTTGATCGGTGTGGGCGGCGTGCGTGACGCGGACACGGCGTATGCAAAAATCTGCGCAGGTGCGACTGCGGTGCAGCTATATACGGCCCTGGTTTATGCGGGGCCGTCGTTGATTGCGGATATCGCGCGGGGCTTGGATGCGCGGATGCGCGCAGATGGCCACACCACGCTTGAACAGGCTGTGGGCTCGCGCCGAAGCGACTGGCTGTAGCCCACGCCTAGGTTTCCCAAAGGAAACCCTCTGCGTGTTCAAAGCGCAATCTGCGTCACATAACCGTCATACTTACGTAGTCCTTGGTATTGGCGAGGTGTTCGGTGCAATCTAGGCATTGTGCACCTGCAGCGTGGGATTCTTCCCACCCCAGACACCCGTGTCTGAAGACCAAGAGGACCTGATCTATGGCCGACTTCCAAAAAATCCTCATAGCCAACCGAGGCGAAATAGCCATCCGTGTGATGCGTGCCGCCAACGAGTTGGGCAAACGCACCGTGGCGATATACGCCGAAGAGGACAAGTTGAGCTTGCACAGGTTCAAGGCCGATGAAGCCTATAAGATTGGCGAAGGCATGGGCCCTGTGGCCGCCTATCTGTCCATCGAAGAAATCATCCGCGTCGCTAAAGCCTGTGGCGCCGACGCAATCCACCCGGGCTACGGCTTGCTGTCGGAAAACCCAGACTTCGTGGACGCCTGCGCCAACAACGGCATCACCTTTATCGGCCCCAAGGCCGAAACGATGCGCAAACTGGGTGACAAAGCCTCGGCCCGGAAGGTCGCAATGGAAGCGGGTGTGCCGGTTATCCCTGCCACCGAAGTTCTGGGCGACGACATGGCCGCCATCAAGAAAGAAGCCGCTGAAGTGGGTTATCCGCTGATGCTCAAGGCATCTTGGGGTGGTGGCGGACGCGGCATGCGTCCGATCTATTCCGAAGATGAGCTTGAAGAAAAGGTCCTAGAGGGCCGCCGCGAGGCCGAGGCCGCATTTGGCAACGGTGAGGGGTATTTGGAAAAAATGATCACCCGCGCGCGCCACGTTGAGGTGCAAATCCTCGGCGACAGCCACGGCCAGATCTATCACCTGTATGAGCGTGACTGCTCGGTGCAGCGTCGCAACCAAAAGGTCGTAGAACGCGCGCCTGCGCCCTACCTCAGTGGTGCCCAGCGCGAAACGATCAACAACCTCGGCAAGAAAATCTGCGAACACGTGAATTACGAGTGCGCAGGCACGGTCGAGTTCTTGATGGATATGAACACCGGTGAGTTTTACTTCATCGAAGTGAACCCCCGCGTGCAGGTCGAACATACTGTGACCGAAGAAGTCACGGGCATTGATATCGTCCGCGCCCAAATCCTGATTGCCGAGGGCAAATCACTGGTTGAGGCCACGGGCATCGCCAGCCAGTACGACGTTCAGTTGAACGGTCACGCGCTGCAGTGCCGCGTCACGACCGAAGACCCGCAGAATAACTTTATCCCTGACTATGGCCGCATCACAGCCTACCGCGGTGCCACAGGTATGGGCATCCGCCTCGATGGCGGCACAGCCTATTCCGGCGCGGTCATCACTCGCTACTACGACAGCCTGTTGGAAAAAGTCACCGCTTGGGCCCCTACGCCCGAAGCTGCGATTGCGCGGATGGACCGTGCCCTGCGTGAATTCCGTATTCGGGGTGTATCGACAAACATCGCGTTTGTAGAAAACCTGCTCAAGCACCCGACGTTCCTGAACTACGAATACACAACCAAGTTCATCGACGACACGCCCGCGCTGTTTGATTTTCAACAACGCCGGGACCGGGCCACGAAAATCCTAACCTACATCGCTGAGATCACGGTCAACGGCCACCCAGAGACCGAGGGCCGCCCCCGCCCCGCCGCTGACATCCGTGCGCCCAAGCCGCCGGTCAAACTGGGCACACCCTTTGCCGAGGGCACGCGCCAGATCCTAGACGCCAAGGGCCCACAAGCGGTGGCGGATTGGATGAAGGCCCAGCCGCAACTGCTGCTGACCGACACCACTATGCGCGATGGCCACCAGTCCTTGCTTGCGGCGCGGATGCGGTCCATCGATATGATCCGCTGCGCGCCTGCCTATGCCAGCAAACTGCCGCAATTGTTGTCGGTGGAATGTTGGGGTGGCGCGACCTTTGACGTGGCCTACCGGTTCTTGCAGGAATGTCCGTGGCAGCGGCTGCGCGACATCCGCGAAGCGATGCCGAACATCATGACGCAGATGCTTTTGCGTGCGTCCAATGGTGTGGGCTACACCAATTACCCTGACAACGTTGTCCAAGGCTTTGTGAAACAAGCCGCTGAGACCGGCGTTGATGTGTTCCGCGTGTTCGACAGCCTTAACTGGGTTGAAAACATGCGTGTGGCGATGGATGCCGTGATCGCCGCCGATAAGGTCTGCGAAGGCACCATTTGCTACACCGGTGACATCCAAGACCCGAACCGCGCCAAATATGACCTGAAATACTATGTCGCGATGGCCAAAGAACTTGAGGCCGCAGGCGCCCATGTTTTGGGCCTGAAGGACATGGCGGGCCTGATGAAGCCGGGTGCCGCCAAGCAATTGGTCAAGACACTTAAGGAAGAAGTCGGCCTGCCGATCCACTTCCATACGCACGATACGGCCGGGATCGCATCCGCCAGCATCGTTGCCGCAGCCGAGGCCGGTGTGGATGCCGCCGACGTCGCGATGGACAGCTTTTCGGGCAACACATCACAGGCAACGTTCGGCACAGTCGTGGCTGCGCTGCAAAACACGGATCGTGACACCGGGATCGATATGGCAGCAGTCCGCCAGATCGACACCTACTGGGACGCGGTGCGTGCGCAATACCAAGCCTTTGAAAGCGGGCTTCAGGCGCCATCATCCGAGGTTTACCTCCATGAGATGCCCGGTGGTCAATTCACGAACCTCAAGGCGCAGGCGCGCTCGCTTGGCTTAGAGGATCGCTGGCACGAAGTGGCGCAAATGTACGCCGACGTGAACCAGATGTTTGGTGACATTGTGAAGGTCACACCATCATCGAAGGTCGTTGGTGACATGGCGTTGATGATGGTGTCGCAGGGGCTAAGCCGGGCCGAGGTTGAGGATCCGAAAAAGGACGTGGCCTTCCCCTACAGCGTGATCGACATGATGCGCGGCAATCTGGGCCAGCCTCCCGGTGGGTTCCCGGATGCGATTGTGAAAAAGGCGCTCAAAGATGAGGCCCCGAGCACCGAACGTCCGGGCAAGCACCTTGCCCCCGCAGACATGGCAAAAGTGCGCGCCGAGCTAGAGGCCACTGTCCCCGGCGTCGACTTCGACAATGAGGACCTGAACGGCTACCTCATGTATCCCAAGGTCTTTACAGACTACGCCCAGCGCCACGAAACCTACGGCCCCGTGCGCACCCTGCCCACGCCCGTGTTTTTCTATGGGATGGAACCCGGCCAAGAGATCGAGGCCGAGATCGATCCCGGCAAATCCCTTGTGATCCGCATGCAAGCCGAGGGCGAAACCAATGCTGATGGCGAGGCCAAGGTGTTCTTTGAGCTGAACGGTCAGCCGCGCGTCATCCGCGTGCCCAACCGCAAGGCCGTAGGCACTGCTGTCAAAATGCCCAAGGCAGAGTTCGGCAACCCCAACCACATCGGCGCACCAATGCCCGGCGTCGTGGCCAGTGTGGCTATTCAGGCCGGGGCTGAGATCAAAGAAGGCGATCTGCTGCTGACGATTGAAGCCATGAAGATGGAAACCGGTATCCATGCCGAACGGGATGCCACGGTCAAGGCAGTGCATGTTTCGCCCGGTGGGCAAATCGATGCAAAAGACCTGCTAATCGAACTGGAATAGCGCCCCAACAGGCGTTACCGGCTGTCCGGCGGGGCATCACTGCCCCGCCATACGGAGCCTTCATCCATGCACAAAATCCTTGTCCTTACGGATCTTCACATCACCCCGCCCGGTGAGTTGATCATCGGGCTTGATCCGGCAGAGCGGCTCGCGCGTGTATTGGATGCGATGCGCGCCGCACATGCGGATGCCGACCACCTGCTGATCCTAGGGGATTTGGTCCACTACGGCACCGCCGAGGAATACGCCCGCCTCCGCGCTCTTTTGCGTGACTTGCCGTGGCCCACCACGTTCATGATGGGCAACCACGATGACCGTGACACCTTTCGCGCCACGTTTCGGCAGGCAGGCGTGGATAGCAACGGCTTTGTGCAAAGCCGCATCAGCCTGCCCCATGCACATATCCTATGCCTCGACACGCTGGCCCCTGACGCCAAGCCGCGCCACAGCGGCTTTTTGTGCGCGGATCGGATGGACTGGCTGCGCGCTGAATTGGCACTTGCCCCCGGCACCCCCAAGATCGTGGCCCTGCACCATCCACCGTTCATCACCGGATTTGACGGAATGGACCACATCGGGTTGGTGAACCGCACGGAGGTCATCGAAACACTACAGGCTTGTACAGACGTGCGGCTGGTGATCTCGGGTCACATTCACCGCACGATCATGGCAAGTGCGGGTGGCCTGCCGATGGCGGTGTTCAAGAGCCCCTGTCACCAAATGCCGCTGCAATTAGGGGCGGGCACATCCGGCCTGTCGATCGATGAAAGCGGCGCATATGGCCTGCTGTTGGTTGGCCCTGACGGTGATATCTGTGTCCACACTGAGGACGTCGCCACCCACAAGGCTGCCATACTCGATGATATCGCCAGCCAGTGATTGACCACAATCGCGCGACAATCCCCCAATAATCGAGAGACATGTAACCATTTCGGCCCATTGGCCCCAATTTTGGACGTATCTGTGCCGCAGATTTGCCGCACGCGGTATGTACCAAAGGGGGGCAAAAGGAGTCCGCAATGACACATCGCTTCATTAAGTCCGAGGATGGTGCCATCACCGTCGACTGGGTCGTTCTGACGTTTGGGGTCACGATTACGGGCCTCGCCATGATGGGGACCATTGGCCCGTCGCTCGGTCGTATGGCCGTTTCCGTCGTAGACGCGCTAGAGGCCACGGTCGGCTCTATCTATGAAGGGTCGACCATCGTGGCGTACCGGTCAAACTATGACTTTGCCGGTGATACAAGCGCGTGGACGGGCGCGAGTTCCACTTATGTGGACGGATTTGGCGAAGTGCTGGGCCCGATTGCGGGCAGCGGCGGGTTAGAAAGCGTCACGACAAGCTTTGACATCGGTTCGGAGTCCGAATCCGCCACGCTGACATTCGATTTGCTGGCTTTCGACAGCCTCGATGGCGAAGACGCGGTTTTGTATATTGATGGGGTTGAGGTCGGCCGCATGACCTCGGACCAAGGCTACCTGACGTGGACGCCGGGCGACGTTGAGGGCATTACCCTGAGCGCCACCACCCTATCCGAAGGCCAACACTTGGGCGGCATGCAAAACGACACAAGCCAGAATTGGTGGCGTGACGCCGCCAGCCGGATCACGATTACGGTCGATGATCCCGGTGCCACCCTTGATTTCGGATTTGGCTCCACCGCGAACCAAGACGTCTCTGATGAAAGCTGGGCGATCGACAATTTCATCATCGAATCCACCGTAGCGGCCAGCACCGAACCTCTCGGATAACAGCATTTCGATACATCGATGCGCTTGACCCAAGGTCGCACAGAAATTTTACATCGGAAGCGCATTTTTCTCTTGCAGCCATCCGCCCACGAAAGTAGATCACCCACACGCTAAGTGAGCGGGCGTAGCTCAGGGGTAGAGCATAACCTTGCCAAGGTTAGGGTCGGGCGTTCGAATCGCC
>Ga0228670_1000870_pt1 | contig 15084 bp, 9 predicted proteins | sample 85DmetaG_FD_182785 | JGI IMG/M metagenome (GOLD analysis project Ga0228670, IMG submission 182785) | Seawater microbial communities from Monterey Bay, California, United States - 85D | ecosystem: Environmental > Aquatic > Marine > Coastal | place: USA: California | collected 2016-10-13
GTTTGCTTATAAATCCTCCTGATATATCTATATTATGAAATGATACTAAATTACCATCATTATCTTTAATATTAGAATCAGCACATTTACCACAAATTGCTTTTGTATAACGTGGTGAAAAATGTTTTAATGTATCTAAACAAATAGGACATTTATAAATTTCAAGTATTTTTTCCATTTTTACTATTATTTTATTTAAACTTTAAAATTGTATTTTATTAAATTAATTATATTTATTATAAAATTAATTTTTATATTATTAATTTAAATACTAATTAAATCAATTTTTATATTATAAAAAATTAAATATAAAAAATAAATTATATTAAATTGTAATATAATAAATAATTAGTTTAAATTTATTTAAAATGGATAGAGTAGCCCAAATGAAAGAAGTTCAAGCAAATGCTTTAGAATTATTTAGAAAAAAAAACATTGATTATGGTGATGCTTTTGCTAAATTTGGTGTTATTGGTGTTTTAATGCGTATTGAAGATAAAATACAACGTTCTTTATCAATTACAAATAATGGTGTTAATTTAATTAATGATGAAGGTATTAAAGATACATTATTAGATTTACATAATTATGCAGCTATGGCTTTAATGTTATTAAATGAAAAACCTGAAAAAACTGAAAAAACTTAAAAACATATAATAATTTTATTTTATTTTATTTTATTTTATTTAATTTAATTTAATTTAATTTTGATAATTGGTCATAATTTATATTTAAAGTATCTAGAGATACTTTATTATTATGTTTATATTTTTTAATTTTATTTTTAGTTGCATCTATAGTTTTATCTATAGTTTTATCTATAGTTTTATCTATAGTTTTATCTATAGTTTTATCTATAGTTTTATCTATAGTTTTATCTATAGTTTTATCTATAGTTTTATCTATAGTCTCATCATTAATAAAATTAATAGTATTACTTATTGTTGTAGTTAATAATTCATTATAATATTTTATTAATTCATCATTAGTATTATAGTGGTTGTATTGATTATTTACTTTAAAATGATGTTCAAAATTAGTTTGTAATTCTAATAAAGATGCTATTATATTATTCTTATCATTTTCCATTTTATATATATTTAACTTGAATTTTAATATTTATAATAATATTTATGCTATTATGTCTTTATATTATTTTTATTTGTAAAATACTAATTTTATTTATTATTTAGTATTTATTTTTTATTCATTCATTTTTTAATCATCATCAGTTATTTCTTCCTCATCATCCTCATCGTCCTCATCGTCATCATCATCCTCATCGTCCTCATCGTCATCATTATCCTCGTCGTCCTCATCATCCTCATCGTCCTCAATAGTATCTTCTTTTTTATTCATTTTTGTATCTTTCACTTTTTTTATTAATTCTAAATCTAATTTATTTTTAATTAACTCGCATAATTCATCTTTTTTAGTAATATTAGTAATATCTATATTAAAATTATTTTCAGCAATATGTTTTAATTTACTATAATTTATACCTCCTTTCTTTGGCGTTTCATTACATAATTGAATATCTCCTGGATACTTCATATTATATAAATCACTATTATTATCCATAGTATCCATAGTATTATTAGTTTTAGTTTCTACTTTAGAAGTATTTGTTTCTAAATAAGTTTCAGCATCTTTTGCCTTTCTAATTTTATTTAATGTTCTTCTAATAACTTTACATAGTTCAGGTTTTTTATAATCTTTAACTTCATCTTCACTTAATCCATAATATGTAATTGCTATATTTTTTAATTCATTAATACCATACCCACCTTTCTTTTCACCTTCTTCGCATTTATCTATATCTTTTTCATAAGCATTTAACTTTTGTTCTTCTAAATTACTACCTACTAATTTTTGTAATTCCATACGAAATTTAGCATTTATAATTTCACATAATCTTGTTTTATCAAATATAATACCATCACTTTGATTACCTTTTCTTAATTTTGTATGAGGTATTTTTAAAACATCTACCCCAAATCTAAATAATTGTGGTCTAGTATATCCACCTTTTGATGGTGTAATATCACCACTACAATTATAAGTCTTGAACGTTTCTAATGTTAATACTTCATCCTTTATTTTGGAATTATGATTAGAACCACTATTTGAATTATACTTTTTACCTTTTTTCTCTTTTGTATCTTTTGCGTCTTTTGTTTCTTTAGGAGGTTGGCAATATGTTTTATGATATTTTTTAGTTAATAATTTTTTTAATGATAAACTTCCATCATACCAATCACCTGTTTTTATAGTATCACTACTACTAGATGCTTTCAATAAATAATTACTATCATCATTGTCATTAGTTAAATTATTTTTACTTTTACTATTATCATTATTTATACTATTATCTTTATTATTACTATTATCTTTATCATTTTTATTATTTTTTTTTGTTCTTTTAGTATTGTATTTTATAGGACACCAAGAATATAACAGATTATTATTTTCATCTTTAACTTCATTACATTCATATTTTAATTTATAAATAGCATTTGCTTCATCTTTCCCTTCATCTTTCCCTTCATCTTTTTCGTCTTTAGAAATAAAAGGAATATTACACTGACCTTCTTTAAATTCTCTATTACTACTATCTCCAACAGTTTCTATTTTTACTAGTTTTTTCTTTATTTCCTTATAATCTTCTGGACAATATCCCCATTCTTCGGCTTTTGTTCTAGTATAATCTAATTTTGTAGGACACATATATCCATTTGGTTTAGAAGAACATTTATAAATATATTTACCAGTTTTTTTATCTATATATGGAAATTTACATTTACTAATATAACTTGATGTATCATAAATACTATTTTTTTTAAAAGGAGTAGTATTTATCACTTCATCAGTAAAAATATTTTTAATACTTAAATCAACAACATCATTAATAATTGTATTTATTTTACTTATAAATAGTTTAGTATTTTCAGCATTTATATTTGTAATTTCGTCATCTGTTATTATTCTTTCATTTTCATTTATTAAATAATGGTCTAATATTATATTTTGTTTATAGTTAGAATATAAACCATCATTCATATTTTTTAATAATGATGTTGTAGAAGATATAATTATTTCATCAGGATTATGAAACAGTTTATTATCAATATTAAATTCAGGAATAAATGAACCTTTTAAGATACTATCAGCCTCTTGTTTTTTATTAATTAAATCATTTGCTAATAAATAACTAAAATAATCTAACTTTTCTTTACTTAAATTTAAATAATATTTTTTTGTTTTTTCATTATACCCACAAAAACGCGTGCTTTTCTTTTTAGTTTTAGAACATACTTTTAATTTTATAAAATTACTATAGTTTTGTCTAGATATATCTTTTGTTTCTATATTAGTAGTTGTATTATTTTGATCTTTACTTTTTTGTTCTTTAGTTTTTTGTTCTTTAGTTTTTTTTTGTGTTTTATTAAGTGATTTCTTATCAACTTCCGAACCATTATAAACTTTATTTTTCATAATATCACTTATTAAATCAACAATCTCATCAATAACATTATTAAAATTTAATTTATTTTTTTTATATATTTTTAATTTTTCATATATCAATGCTTTATAACGTTTAGTATCTCTACTATTGTCTTGTAAGATACGACTAAATTCATACTTAAAATAATTATATATATAATCATTGTAAATATTATTTTTTAGATCTAATATTTCTAATTTTGGATGAATTCCTAAATTAAAATTAAAATAAGTAGGTTGAAAAAATGATGCTATAATAGTCTTATCATCTTTGGATTTTAAATAATTATTCTCTATTAATTTTTTTATTATTGTTTGTTTATTATTATATGTATATGATACTGGTATAATAGGAACGATTAAATTATTTTCAAATTGAATACTCGTAATTATATTATTTACTTCATCATAAAAAAATTTAGATATTTTATAACCATTTTGTAATAATTTTTTTTGAAAGTCTTTATTTTTTATAGTAATATAATCATATATACTATTCATATCATCTAGAGATAATATCTTAAATTTATTCTTAATTTCTTTAACTACAATAGCCTTTGGATAAATAGGTAATAAATAAGTATTATCAAGTTTAATAAATTCTATTTGTGTTGTTGTAAAAGCAATTTGATTTATAATATTAATGTTTAATGTTGTTAATTCAGAAAATAATGTTTGTGTTTTTCTAATTGTATCATATTTACATATATCTTTATGTATTAATAATAATTTAATAATATTAGTATCCCTATTTTTTGTTAACTCTAATAATTTAGTATTTACTTTCTTTTTTTCAATGAAATTGAAAGACAATGAATTTAAATTAACTGATGTAATATCATAAATACCAGTAAAAGCATTATTTTTATATAATGACGTTTTATTTATATGAAATACAGGTATAAAATAACTATTTTTTTCTCTAATGAGAATAATATATTTTTTTCTACTTTCATCAATATAAGGATTACATATTAATTTATCACCTGTTTCATTAAATATTAAAATATTACATCCATCACTGTTTAACCATTCAATTGGTTTACTAAATAAATCTAGAAAATGGGTATGATTTTTTACTTCATTTGGGTCATTAATATGAGAAATAAAATTATAATAAGATGAACATATTTTATAAAATAAAATTATTTTTTTCAAATTATGTATATTTTCTATTATACTTGGATTAGTTTTGATTTGATTAGATTTGTCTTGATTTTTGTTTGATTGTTTTTTGTTTGATTGTTTTATGTTATTTTGAGATTGTAAATGTTTATGTGTATCTATAATTTTATTAACTATTTTATCAATATGTTCTGTTTTTGTCTCTATTTTATATTCAGTATTATTTTTAAATAAATTATTAATAAATTCAACATCTTTGTATTTTAATTTTTCTATCATTTCATAATCTATATCCATTAAATTAAAAACCAACATATAATCTTTAATAAACATATTAAACCTATCAAATTCTGCAATTGTATTAGGTAATATATTACTTGATGAATAAACATCTATTAATTCTCCATTATTTAAAGTTATAAATACATCAGGTGTTAATTTTTTTGTTAATAAATTTTTTAATTCTTCTATTTTATAATTCATAATAACTGCATATGTTTCTAGAATATTGTCTTTATAATTTTTATCTATACCTCTTCTTAAAAATAAATTACTATTATCGTAAAGTGAATTATTAGTAGGAGTTAAAAATAATTCTTGATAATTATTTAAAAGTATATCCAAATTTTTAGGTAATAGACCAAAACGACATTTATCTAATTCAGTTGTTTCATTTGATATATATTGAATACTATCACTTGTAGTTTGACAAACTACAGAATTACTTTCTATTGCTTTTATTTTTTTATCATAAATTGTATCTACATCAACTTTACACTCTTTGTCACCCTTTAATTTAAAAAATTGTTGTATTGTTTTTTTAGTTTCATCATAATCATCAGGAGGTTTTGAACCACAACAGGGCACACATAATTTATTTGGATGGTTTTTTGCTTTTTTTAACAAAGGATATGCTTCTTTTTCTGTTTTTTTTAATTCTTTAGGCATATTTTTTCCTTTATTACTATCTTCCCAATAAGATGCTGACCTAATAATAACATTGTATTTTTCATTAATTTTATCTTTATTTAAATTTATAGGTAATCCATTAGAATATGGGCTTCTAAACTTATTTTCAATAAATTTTGATGTTGATATAGGTTTTCTTGCTTCTGTATCCCAAATGCGAGCACAAATATAATAATTATTACGATATTTAATATACCCTGTTATTGCTTCTGGGTCAAATGTTTCTAATTCTTTTTTGGTAACAATATATGGTTGTCTCATTGCTGTTTTTTGACATTCTCTTTCATATGAATAATCTTTTTTACTACTTTTATTTAAATTATAAAGTTCATTATCATATTTTTTACGTTCTCCTGTCATATATTTTCCAAGTGATTTATCTTTACCTTTATCTATTTTATTTATATCTCCAATTTCATCATCATTTTTATCATATTTAATTTTTTTATCTTCTAAATTTTTTTTAATACTTTTTGCTTTTATTACCTTTTCTAAATCTTCATAATCATCTATTAATTCATTACTATTCATTTTATCATTGGTTAAGTCCAAATCTAAATCTAAATCCAAATCCAAATCTAAATCTAAGTCTAAATCTAAGTCTAAATCCAAATCCAAATCATCTATTTCTTGGTTCTTCTCTTTTTGTTTTTGTTTAGTTTTATCTGTTTTTAATACTAATTTTTTATCTTTTTTTAATTTTTCTTCTTTTAATTTTTCTTCTTTTAATTTGTCTTCTTCTTTCATATGTTTGTATATACATTTATTACTGTCTTTTAATGCTTCGCATTTTTTAATTTCATCACTCATTTTAGTATTTAATTCTTTAATGTCATTTTCTATTTTTGAAAACATAACTTTAAAGAAGAATACTATCATTTGAACGGATTTATACTTATCTATATCTTTAAAATAAAATTCAAATTCACCATCATTTGTAAATTTTATCTCTATTTGTATTGATTTTGTTAATAGTTCTCCATAATTTATAGATTTTTGATAATTTTCATAAGTTTCATATAATTTATTTATTTTTTTACTATCTACTAAAAACAAGTCTTCAAATTTTTCTAATCTTTTTTTTATTTGTTTTTCATTGTATTTTTGGTTTGCAAAATTTTTTTGTAAATATGTAATAATACTTAAATCACTGTAAAATAAATTTACTTGTTTATAATTAATAGTTATCAAATTATCTATTTTTTGTGGTTTTAATAAGAAATGACTATAATTACTAATTTCTTTTCTTAATCTATTACTAAATAATAATTTATCTAATTTATTGTTATTTTCCTTATTTTCAAAATAAGTTTGAAATTTTTCTATATTTATTTTACAATTTAATTTAATATTTCCCTTTATTAATGATGAATATGTTATTAATTTACTATTTTCAGTTAATAAATTTAATAAACTTGGATTTTTTAAAAACTTTATTTTTATTATTTTTTTAATTTTTTTTATTGTATTTTTTAAATATTCAAAATAATGAGTTAAATCTTTATTTAATGTAATTTCACTATCTAATGTATTAAAATCAGCCACTATATATCCATTTTCATAAAATAATATAGTAATAATTATAAATTGTTTTGTTGATGATTGTTTATCTGTTTGCTGTTTATCTGTTTGCTGTTTATCTGTTTGCTGTTTATCTGTTTGCTGTTTATCTGTTGATTGTTTTGAACCTTCTATATATGGTATTCTCCATATAAACTCAATATAATTACTATTTTTATTTAGTTTATCATTTCTATTCTTATATTTAGAATTGGTAAGTATTTTTTTTAATTCATCTAGTGGTATTGATGTAATACTACTTCTATAAAGTTTAACATTATTTTCTATATTATTTTTATATAATTTAATAATTGGATTATAATAATCTGTAGTATAAAAATTAAATAATTGGTCTAAATTATAACTGGTATTTAATTTATTACTTAATGTATCAAAAACCATATCTTCACAATAACAATCATTTACAATAATACTATTATTATTAAATAAATCCATATGATAGTCATTTAGTTTTAATTTATCACCAATAATTTTATAATCTTGTTTTGATTTCTTTATTCTTTTTTCAAACTCTTCTGGAAAATAAAAATTACCTAATATATTTTTTATACTTATAAATGTTTTATCTAGAGTAGAAAGTAGTTTCATTTCTTTATCAATAGTATCAATATCATTCTTTAATACAATAAAATAGTCATCATTGATTGCTTTATTATAATGATTTAAATTATAATATAAAAAATTATTATCATTTATGTCTCTAGAGTCATCTATTAATTTAAACTTTAATAAATCTATTGTATTTTTAAATTTATCAAGTTGTTTCTTTTCTAAATTTTTTAAATTACTAGGATGTGGAGTTTTAGTTTTAATAGACCCATATTTTTTATAATTTGATATAATATAGTCAATGTTTTTATAGCCAAAATAAGGTGATTGTATATTTTTAAATGTTGTTGTATAATATGTTGTTAAAATAATAGGTATATTTAACAATAAATATTGTAGATCTTCATTTTGTAAGCAACTTTCATAGTCAAAATTTTCATTTGTTATTATTGTTGGCTCTTCTTTTTTATATTTATTTGGTAATAATTCTTTTAACTTACTTATAATTTCATTCTTATCCATAAATGTTATTTTATAAAGATTATTAAAAAATTGGTCATTACTTAATACTTTATTTATATTACTATTATTTTGATTATCATAATCAAAAGCAGAACTATCTTCCATACGATTAGTTATATTATCTTCATCTTCATCTTCATCTTCATCTTCATCTTCATCTTCATCTTCATCTTCATCTTCATCTTCATCTTTATTTGATGTATTTTTATTATTCTTTTTATTGTTGTTGTTTTTGATATTATTTTCGGCATTGTTTTCAGTATTGTTTTCAGTATTATTTTCATTAGTGTCTTTATTGTCATTGATATTTTTATCACCATTAATTATTTTAGTGTCTTTACTAAATATAAAATTTATTTGTTCTGTAAAATAATCAAAATTAATAGATTTAGGGTAATGATACATTAACATATTATAGGGTAAATATAAATTATCATCCTGTTTTGTTATAGGTAATACATCTTTTTTTATTGTTTCATATAATAAAATTCTTATATGTTCTATTGGTAAATTATCTTCAATATAAGTATAGATAAAAAACACATTATAATCAATCATATTACCTAATTTTTTTATATAATTAGGTATAATTGTTTCTAGATGTTTATGTTCTGATGATTTTAATAACTCAGAAATATCTTTTTTATCAATGATTTTTTTTATTTCATTTATATTATAATCATTATTGTAGTCATTATTATAATCATTAATTTCTATTTTTTTTAATATTTCTTTTGTTTTTTTTGATTGATTACCAATATAAATTAATTTAATATCTTTTATTATTGGGTCAATACTTTTTATAATAAATTTACGTATTCCTAGAGACGTTAATGATTTACATATTGTATTTTCCATTTTAAATTAATTTATATTATTTTATATAGTTATTTTATATTATTTTATATAGTTAAATTATACTATTTCTATATAATATATATATAATTTATATTTTGTTATTAATTCTATAAATTTATCTTATTTAAATTATATAAATTTATATTATTTAGAGCGTTGCGTATTTTAAATGCCGATTTTAATTTTTATAAATTTTTAATGTTCTATGTTTTGTAGATAATTTTTTTCTTTTCAAAGTTTTATATAAATCTTTATTATAAGCATATATAAAATAATTTTTATAATTATCTTTATTAATATTATTTATTGATTTTTTTAAGTTAGAATTTAATTCAGGAAAATCATTAGATTTATAAATTTTCATATAATGTTTTACTTGATTAAACCATTGTTCTATACAATTTAATCTCGGATGATAAGGACAAGTATATAATAAAAAATTACCACTATTTTTTATTATATTTTTAGTTTCTTCTGTTTTATGTATTTTACCATTATCTAATATTATTAATTTATTTTTAACATTTTTACATATATCTTTCAAAAATTCATTAAATCTTTCACCATTTACTGAACCTTTATCATATAATTTATAACTAATACATTTTTTATTATCAATAGCTACTAATAAAGAAAACTTTTGAAATACAAAATTATTATCAGATTTAATAATACATCTTTTACCTAAAGAATTTCTACAATAATTAATTGATAATGAAGTGCTTACTGAAGATTCATCAATTGAAATAATATCATCTAATTTATATTTTTTAATTACCTTAAAAAAATCTTTTAATTCTTGATTTTCATTTCTAATTTGTCCTCTATATGTTTTAGGAAAATGTGCAAAAGTAGCTCTTTTACGTGTAATATTATTATCTCTAATTATATCTGATAAATATTGTCTTGATATTTTTAATGTAGGATATTTATTAATTATTAATTGATGTAATTGTTTCATATGAATAATATTATTTTTCTTAAGTGTATCTTTAATAAATTTAATATGTTCTTTTTTAACTTTATATGACCCTTGTTTTCTATTTTTTCTGTCAACATTTTCATTTTGATTGTATCTTTCAACCCATCTTTTTAAACTTCTTTCACTACATTCAAAAATATTACAGACTTTAGTATAATTATTTACTTGCTTGTAATATTTAACTGCTTTTAATTTTAAGTCTGTTGATGATTGTTTAACCATTTTAATTTATAATTATATTAAAATATATTTTATATTATTAATAATAAAAATAATATTTATAAAAAAATTGAAATATAAAATATAACTTAATAATATAAAATAATACTAAAATGTCTAAACTAATAACTAAAAAAATAGATGAACCTTGGTTTTCACTTATTAAAGTTGGATTAAAAACTGTTGAAGGTAGATTAAATAAGGGTGACTTTATGTCATTGAATAAGGGAGATATTCTTAATATTACTAATAATGAATTAGGATTTGAGAGAAAATATCAAATAAAAATTACAAGTGTACATAAATATAATACATTTAGTGAGTACTTAGAAAAAGAAAAATTAGAAAAATGCCTTCCAGGTATAGATACAATAGAACAAGGTGTAAGTATTTATTATAAATATTATAAAAAAGATGATGAAGATAAATATAAAATCATTGCTATACGTTTAAAAGTTATTAATTAATATACATAAAAATTTTTAAAATTAAATAATTAAACTTAAAAATATATATATATATTTATTCAAAAATAATTTTCCATTTAAATCCATATGCAGTTTTTCTTAATCCCTTACAACAACAACTTATTGAACCAGCATTATTTTTAGTATTAATATCTTTAGATGCTTCAATAAATGTATTATATTTTTTTATAATATTATTTGTTTTAATATCTATTTTACAAATAATTTTATTTTTTTTCTTTATAATTGGATGTTTTATTTTTCGTAAATTAAAATATTTTTGCGTATTTTCAGCAGATGTACACCATTCTAAATTATGAATATTATTATTTAATTTATTTTCATCAATATGATTAACTACGTAAGTATCATTAAAATTTTCTGGTTTATTTATATATGTATATGCTACTAATCTATGAACTTTAAATGAATGTATTTCTTTCATATTTTCACAATTTACACCTTTTAACCCAATACAACTATAACCATCATTTATATTTTGTTTTCTTAATTTTCCTTTTATCGTTTTAATATCTCCATCTTCATTAATTAAATAATTAGAATAATTTATATTATTTATTATTCCTATGTTAGTAAATATATTTTTATTTTCTTCAATAATTTTATTATTTTTTTGTATAACTATATTTCTATTAATATTTAACATATTTTCTTGATGTGTGACCCATTTTAAATTTTTAAAATGATTATTTATTTTATTTCTATCAATATGATCTACAATTTTTTTATTATCTTTATTATCAACAAACATATAAGCAACTAATTGATGAATACGAAATGTTTTTGATTTACAATCATTATTATAAATTCTAATTTGCATATATCCATTATTATTTTTAGTTAATTTCATATATATATTATTTTTAAGTGAAAATACTTTTCCATAATTTGAAATTTTATATGAATTTTCATAAGTTGGTAAATTTAATATTTTAAATTCTTCATCTTTTTCTAATATAGCATTTGATTTTAATATTTTTTTTTGTTTAGCAATATTAATTTTTGTTTTTTCAATCATTTGATTTTCATTTGTACATAATTTACATCCACCATAAATAGACATTAAATGGTCAGTTTGTGAAATATTAATAATATTATTATGTTTTTTACATTTTAATTCACTTTTTGTTTTTGCTAAAATATATTTAAAATTAGTAAAATCATAATTATTGTTAAATTTAATATTAGATTTTTCAATTGTAGTGAGAAGTATATTATTAGAATAATTTTTATTACATTGATTACAACCACCATCTTGTTGTTTTAAATGTTTTTGGAGAGATAAATTAAATGTATTATTATGTTTAATACATTTAATTTCTGTTTTTTTATGTCCAGATATAAATGTATTTTTATTAATTATAAAATTATTATCATATTTTGCTTGTGATTTTCTTTCAAATTGTAAAAATCTATAATCAAAATCACAACTAGAACATCCTCCGGCATTCGTATTTAAATGATTATTAATATTAGTAGTAAATTCTTTTTTATGTATCATACAATATAAAATAATAGGTGTTTTTGTTGATATATAATTTAATTTTTCATATGAAAATGTATTATTAAATTTAAGTTTTGATTTTGCAATAAATAAATCCATTATTTTATATTTTATTTAATATTATATTATATATTTAATATATCTTTAAATTAAAAATTATTATATAACTACACAAATAATAAGTTTTTTTAATTATCCTAATAAATAGTCGCACTTCTCAGATGAAAGGAACGATACCAAGTTGTAATATTGGATTTAAGAGAGTATTACAAAAGAGATTTGATATATTAGAAATTAATGAATATAATACAAGTAAATTATATAATAAAACATTCAAGGAACTACAAAATATTTTAGTTAGAAGAAAAAAGCATAAGAAATATTTACACGAGATACTAACTCCAAAAGAGGACCCACGAAAGTGTATCTATGTAAATAGGGACGTAAATGCTTGTAAAAACATTTTATATATTGCTAATTGTTATTTGAAAAATCAAACCAGACCAAAAGAATTTACAAGAGATACTAAAAAAAAAAATTAGTAAAAAAGTAAATCAAGGAATTAATGCTTAATTAAGGTAGTAAATTAAGTATCATCAGATAGGATTATATACATCTACCTAAAAATGTATATAAGGAAACCTATCATATAGAATTTAGAAACTCTTAAATGAGTAAAGGCATTTTGTATTTTTTAATGTTGAGAAATCGGCATTTAAAATACGCAACGCTCTAAATTATATATATATAATTTTATAAATTAAAAATGTGTATTTTAAATTTATATTTTGTTTTTAATCTTTATATTAAATAGATTAGATTAATAATATTTGTATAAAATAGATTAATAAAAATAAATATAACTATAAATAAAAGTATAAATAAAACTATAACTATAACTATAACTAAAAATATAACTAAAAGTATAACTAAAAGTATAACTAAACTAAAAACGCTCAAATGATTGAATTAGTAAATACAATTATAATAATCACATTAATAATTATTATCTATAAATATTTTGAAGGTCAAAGTTATGATATTGTTATGGTTAAATCTAATGTAAATGGTAAATCTTATCTTGTTCGTAATGTTGAAAATAAACAAGAAGCCGCAGATTTATTAGGCACAATTGCTGTTAAATTAGAAAAATTAGTAAATATTATAAATGATTCTGGATATGAAACTATCTATAATAACTATATGAAACCTACTCTTGATAAAGAAACACAAAATAATAATAAAAAAAATGAAAAAGATAAAGATATTGTTGATGGTCACGAAGGCGGAAATAGTGAAGTTTCTAATTTAGAAAATAATATTAAAATGAAATTGAAAGATGATATTAGAAGATTATATAAAAACTTTAATCCAGAAGCATTTTCAGAAACTACACCTGACGCAAAATATACTAGTTATTCAGTTAATAAAGGAGAAAAAATAGTTTTTTGTCTTAGAGATAAAAAAGAAGGGGAAACATTAGTTAAAGAAAATATTATGACTTTTGTTAGTATTCACGAACTCGCTCATTTAATGACTAAAAGTGTTGGTCATGAACCCGAATTTTGGTCTAACTTTAAATTATTATTAAAAATATCTATTAATAATGGTCTCTATAAAAATATTGATTTTAATAGCACACCAAAACCCTATTGTGGTATTAATATTACTGATACACCATTAAAAAAAGATGAACTATAAAATAATAAACTATAATCTTTATTATTTAATTTTTTATTTTAATTTTTTATTTTAATTTTTTATTTTAATTTATCATTTTAATTTATCATTTTAATTTTTTTTATTTTTTAATTTAAAATTTAAAATTTTAATTTTTTTTATTTTTTAATTTAAAATTTAAAATTTTAATTTTTTATTTTAATAAATCTTCATTTATAACTTTACATCCAATAGCGTCTTCATCAATTAAAATAAGATAATCTTCATCTTCAATATTACTTTTAAATTCTTCTGCTATATCTAACCATTCATGTTTTGGTTTAATAGTATAATCAAAAGTAAATCTAACTTTTGTTTTATTAATGTTTACATATTTAATTAATCCATATAAAATATCACGTACTTTATCATCGGTCTTCGTATGGTTTGTTAAATACATTAATTCATCATAATTATTAAATATAATAAAATTATCATCATCATTATCATTATCATCATACTCATTATCATACTCATAAGGGTCATATTTATAAAAGTCTTTATCATCCATATAATCGTCTCTAGAATAATCACACATTTTAGATAATTAATTATTATAATTACACAATAAATACAATACTATTCTTAATTACTTTTATAATTAAATAATACATAATAAATTAAAATCAATTTTTTATAAATATTATATATATATATGTATTTTTATATATATATATTATAAAATGGATACAGATAAATTAAATACAATTGTTGAAGATTTAGCATTATCTGGCTTTCTTAACGATACTAAAAAATCTGTTAAATTATTTAATAAACTTAAATCTACTGAAAAACACATTAAAAATAATTATAAATTAGATACGCACGCAAATATAAATATTAGTAATAAAATATCATCTATTATTTCTTTACATAATTTACCTTTATTAAATGACCATAGTGAAATGTTAGGTGAAATAAAATATGCAAAAAATTATGGTGTAAATATAATTAATAATTTTAATATATATGAAAACTGTATTGAAATTATTATGATAAATGGTAAATATTTAATTATAGAACGAAAATGGGATTGTATTATTCCAGAAGTAATTATTGATTAT
>Ga0228670_1000875_pt1 | contig 15018 bp, 20 predicted proteins | sample 85DmetaG_FD_182785 | JGI IMG/M metagenome (GOLD analysis project Ga0228670, IMG submission 182785) | Seawater microbial communities from Monterey Bay, California, United States - 85D | ecosystem: Environmental > Aquatic > Marine > Coastal | place: USA: California | collected 2016-10-13
AACGATACCTCACATGTTATTTACCACAAAGCAACGCCAAATGTAAATAAATTGGTCCAACAGTGTGATGAAACAGCTGGTATTCTTTTAGGTAGAACAACTATTGAAGGTTGGCTTTGCGGTAAAGGAGGTTGGATTTATGATATTGATAAAAGTGGGAATATTTTAGGTAAGACATTCAACCCAGTCCCAGAAGATGTTAACAAGTTTAGGTCAGATAACATAACTAAACAAATAATAGAAGAGTACAAAGAAGTTATAGAATGATACATATATTAACAACATTATATAATTGTGAAGATTACATAGAAAAATGCTTAGGCTCCATTATGGGTCAAAAATATAGAAATTTTAAATGTTACATAACTGATGATTTATCTACCGACAATTCCATAGGAAAGGTTGAAAATATGATTAAAGAGGACGATAGATTTATTCTTATTAAAAATAGTGATAAATTTTACCAACCAGGTAATTACGACCAAGTAATAAGAGGTGATTACGGCATTGATGATAATGATATTATTGTAGAAGTAGATGGGGATGATTGGTTACCAGATTCAAAAGTATTGGAGCGTGTTTCAAAATTATATGAAGATGACGATGTTTGGATTGCCAACGGTAGATTTAAATATGTAGGTGGTGAAATCGGTTTCGCTGCACCACCAAAAAATATTGATATAATTAGAAGGGAAACGTTTACAGCAAGTCATTTAAGAACCTGGAGAGCTTTCTTATGGAGAAATATTAAACAAGAGGACTTGAAAGATGAAAACGGTCTTTACTGGAAAGTTGCTGGTGATTTAGCGTTCATGTTCCCAATGATTGAAATGTCTGGGTACAAACATTATAGATTCATGGAAGAAGTTAATTATATTTACAATTCCGATAACCCTCTTAATGACCATAAGGTTAATATAAATTCAGTTAATGAAATCGTAGTAAGGATTAGAAATAAGACACCATATAGTAAATTGACTAGAGATGCCAATATCACACAAGAATAATTTAATATTTCTACATATCCCTAAGAATGCTGGAACAGCAATTACTGATGCTAAAGGTATGGATTTTACTCATATTGGTCATCATTTCCCAGATTTATATCAAAACAATTTTCCATATGAATGGAAAAATTACACCAAATTTGCTGTTGTTAGAACCCCATGGGATAGAGTAGTATCCAATTATGAATATGGTAGAATGGCTGAGAGTCACTGGCACTCTGTTAGTGGTAAATCACAGTATAGGGCTCATCCAGATTATCAACATTTATCTAATCTTACATTTAAGGAAACTTTACATATTTTTAAGGGTAAACGTGATTTCTTGAAACATCAAGGATGGGAAGCGCAACACCCTTATGTTTACGATAAAGATGGTATACTACTATTAGACCATGTTTTCAAATTAGATGAACTTAAGGTTAATGAAGATTTTCAAAAATTAGTCCCTAATTTAACGCATAAAAATAAGAGTGATAAGAAACACAATAGTTATAGAGATTATTATGATGATGAGACCATAGAAATTGTTGCCGAAATATATACTAAAGATATAGAATTATTTAAATTTGAATTTTAATGAAAAAAGTTTTTTTTATAAATAATTGGGGTGAAAACAATGGCTCGTTACTAACTAGATACTCTAAACAGACACCAAATAACAATGGTGCGTGGAAAGATTTAGTCGGAACTAGTAATATGGGTGAAGCTGACTATTTTATTGCGTTAGAAGCCCCTAGAACAAATACACCAATTGAAAAAACAATATTCATCAAACGAGAACCAAATTATATAAGACCCTATAATAATTTACCATATAAACACATGGTAGATTATAGTTCAACTAACACTGGTGTCACGTATTGGTTAAATAAGACTTATGATGATTTGTTAAACTTAGAATATCCAAATAAGGATAAAAAAATTAGTTGTGTGGTATCAACAAAACATAATCATAGAAATAATTACATTAAGAGGTTATTTAAGAATAAACCAGATATAGATTTATATGGTAAAGGTCATGATAGAAATTACCACGGTGATGCTTATAAAGGAATGTTAAATTATGATGGTAATTGTAAATTTAAGGGTTTGGTTGATTATGAGTACTCAATTGTCATGGAAAACTCACAACAACAAAATTATTGGACTGAAAAATTAGCAGATGAGTATTTATCATGGTGCATGCCAATATATTGGGGATGCCCTAATATATCAGACTACTTTCCAGATAATAGTTTTAGATTGATTGATATTAAGAGTGAAAACCCATTAGTTTACATTAACGAAATTATTAATGAACCATTAACTGAGGTAGAAATAGAAGCTTTACATAAAGCTAGGGTGTTAATATTAGATGAATATAACATATGGGAAATAATACATAAGAAAATTAAAGAGATAGAAAATGGAGATTAAAGAGAAATTAAATACGGAGTGGTGGTTTAACTACCAAGATTTTTACACATTCATAAGTGAAAAGAACTACCAAACACTAGTCGAAGTTGGTGTATGGAAAGGCCATTCAATTTCTTTCTTAGCCCAAAAAATGAAAGAAAAGGGTGAGGATTGTAAAATCTACGCTGTTGATTTATGGGAAAATACTTATAAGTGGGAAGGTAACAAAAACCTAAGAGACCAAGTTCCAATATTATATGACATTTATAATGAAAACCTAAAAATTAATGGTGTTAGAGATATTATCACTGATTTAAAGGGTATGTCTTGGGATATGGCTGATAATTTTGAAGACGGTACAGTAGATTTTGTTTTTATCGATGCTGACCATGAGTATGAATCAGTAGTCAAAGATATCAATGCGTGGATACCAAAAATTAGAAAGGGAGGGATAATAAGTGGTCACGATTACTTAAACCCTTGTGGTGTTAAGGATGCTGTAAATGAATTAGTGGAAGGGGTTCAATTAAGTAATGATGGCGTTTGGTATAAAATCATTGAATAATGAAATATATAGTTACACAACCAAATACTAACGCCAGATTAGGTCACCAATTCCATAATTGGTCATTAGGTTTAGTAGTATCCAAATTATACGGTTTAGAATTAATTCACACACCATTCACTGGTAAATCAAGTAAGTGGGAAGAAGTTTTTAATTTCGGTAAAAACTTCAAGTCTAGAAATGGGTTAAATAAGTTTGTTAACTTACCAAAAATAGAATTAGGTCATAACCCAAGTTTTAACTTAGATGTGGCTAAAAAGAATTTAGAAGTATGGGGTAATATAATAAACAATGCTGAAGATGAAACATTATTTGTAATACCTTACGATTCATTCCCAGGTTTTTTATCAGAAAATATAATGGAGTGGTCACCATACTTAAAAGAATGTTACTGGGAAAATAAAGTTAAGTACGAATTCGATGATAATCACTTGAATATAGGGTTACATATTAGAAGAGGTGATATTACTAAGGAAGGTAATAAAAACAGGTGGCTTGAATTATCCACATATAATGATGTGATGGACTATTTAAGGAACGAGTATCAAGATAAAAATATAAAATTTCATATTTTTTCAGAAGGTCAAGAACACTATTTTACTGAATTAATTCATGATGATGTTGAATTACATTTAGATGGTTCAGATATCGAAGCGTTTAGAATGTTAAGTTCTGTTGATATATTAGTCACTGGACTTAGTACCTTCTCCATATTATCTGCATATGTAAGTGATGCGCCAGTTTATTATTTTCCATTAATGAATTTTACTAGATGGGATAGTGTTTACAATTATAAAAATATTGAGTATCTTTTAGAAAAACTATAATATGGATTTTACATTTGGCATCATAACTGGTGGGAACAATGAAACTATGGTAAACGAAATCATAGACAGTATTGAAAAATTGAGCATCCCAAACTACGAGATAGTAATTGTTGGTTCTTGTAATATCGATAGAAACAACACCAAACTTATCCCATTTAATGAAAATATAAAATCTAAATGGATAACTAAAAAGAAGAATTTAATCACTCAAAATGTTAAGTATGAGAATATTGTTTATATGCATGATTATATTAAATTCTCTGAAGATTGGTACGAAGGGCATTTGAATTCTGGTGAAGATTTTAAAGTTAGGATGGATAGAATAACGACTAGAGAAGGTCGTAGATTTAGAGATTGGTGTATATGGCCTAAAAATGGTAATTTCATGGACACCTTAATCGGGAGGAAATGTTTATTACCATATGATATGACTCATTTATCAAAATACATGTATATATCTGGTAGTTACTGGGTGGCCAAGAAAAGTGTTATGCTAGAGTTCCCACTAAATGAAAATTTAGTGTGGGGGCAAGGCGAAGATGTCTTATGGTCTAAACAAATTAGGGAAAAATATAAGTTCAGTATGAATCCACATTCTGAAGTTAAAATTATGAAACCTAATAAGAATATTGTTTTTGAGTTAGCCGATGAGACAATAATAAAAAAATTAAAAGAAGTAGTATGATTAAATTAGTTATTTTTGATTTAGATGGTGTATTAGTTGACGCTAAAGAAATACACTACGAAGCCCTTAATAGGGCCTTATCAGAGGTGGATAAGGATTATGTGATTACTAGAGAAGAACATATAACTGTTTATGATGGACTCCCAACTAAAACAAAACTTAATAAATTATCTAACGAAAAGGGATTACCAAAAGACACCCATCAAGCTATTTGGTTTAGGAAACAAGAATTGACCGCTTATGTGATTAAGGACAAAGTTCCATTTGACGAAAGACTAAGGTCTGTATTACATCAACTTAAAAATGATGGATATACAATATATGTCTGTTCCAATTCAATCAGAGAAAGTGTTAAATTGATGTTATATAAGACAGGGTTAATTGAGTTTGTTGACTATTATTTAGCCAATGATGATATAAAGACACCAAAACCTAGCCCAGAGATTTACTTACAAGCCATGGTTCATGCTGGTGTAAAACCATCAGAAACTATTATAGTTGAAGATAGTTATCACGGTAGACAAGCTGCGTTGGATTCTGGTGGTCATTTATATGGTGTTGAAAAACCAGAAGATGTTACATATAAAAAGTTATCAAAACAAATTAAGGAAATCGGCATTAAAGTCAAAAAAAAAGCTAAATGGGTGGGAGAAGATTTCAATATTCTAATCCCAATGGCAGGTGCTGGGTCAAGATTTGCAAATTCTGGATACACATTCCCAAAACCACTTATTGAGGTAAAACACAAACCAATGATTCAAGTTGTAGTTGAAAACTTAAACATTAAAGCTAACTTTATCTACCTAGTACAAAAAGACCATTATGAGCAATATAACTTAAAATACTTACTTAATTTAATTACACCAAATTGTCGTATAGTTCAAGTAGATGGTGTTACCGAAGGTGCCGCTTGCACAACCCTATTAGCTAAGGAACATATTAATAACGGTAAACATCTTTTAATAGCCAATTCAGACCAGTTTATTGAATGGGACAGTAATAACTTCTATTATTCAGTTGTCGGAGAAACATTAGATGGTTCTATATTGACATTTAAAGCGACCCACCCTAAATGGAGTTTTGTCAGGTTAGATGAGGAGGGGTTTGTTACCGAGTTAGCCGAAAAGAAACCTATTAGTGACATTGCAACTGTTGGTATTTATTATTGGGATAAGGGGTCAGATTATGTTAAGTATGCAGAACAAATGATAGACAAAAATATTAGAGTCAATGATGAGTTTTATGTTGCACCAGTTTACAATGAAGCTATTTCTGATGGTAAGAAGATTAAAACATATAATATTAATAATATGTGGGGACTTGGTACCCCAGAAGATTTAAACAAATTTTTAGATAATTATGAAGAGCCATAAACTGTCCCCAATGAGATATCGCCCAATCAATCCTAAGATTGAATCTAATAAGATTTATACTGATAGAGTAGATGAAAAGGTATATTTAACTGGGCGACCAGTAAACAAATATTGGACTTTTGATTTTATTGAGACTATATCAGATTACATAAACTTCGATGATGTTAAAACCATCTTTGATGTTGGAAGTAGAGATGCTCATCAAAGCGTTGAATTTAGAAATTGGTTTCCAGAAGCAAGAATTATTGCTTTTGAGGCCAATCCCAATCAAATAGAACTTTGCGTTGATACCGCCAAGAATCATAACATAGAAATAACACCTAAAGCCGCTGGTGACACAAACGGCAAAACAACATTCTTTATTGCCAGTAATAATGTCGGAGCATCTTCATTATTAAAGAACGCTAACCACCCCAGAACCAATATGTGGCCACAAAGAGAAACTATAGTGGATATGGTTAGAATAGATTCTTGGTGTAAAGAAAATAAAATCGATACTATTGATTTACTATGGATGGATGTTCAAGGTGCCGAAAAAATTGTGTTAGAAGGATGTGGCGATTATTTAAAAAATGTGAGGGCTATATGTACCGAAGTAGAAATAGCTAACATGTATAAGAATTCAATATTAAAAGGAGATTTAGATTCGTATTTATTAGAAAGGGGTTTTGTTGAGTTACAGACCTTCCACATGGGTAAGAAAGAAATAAAATCTTTATCTGAATTAAGTAAAACCATAGGTGAATGTGATGTCATTTACATAAATAAAAGTATTTATGGAGAAGTTTAATTTAAATGATATGTTTAATGGTTGGTTTATTGGTGACTTTGAACCAACCATAAAAAACTCAAAAGATTTTGAGTTTGCTATTAAACGTTATAATAGCGGTGATTATGAAGAAAAACATCATCATAAAATTAGTACCGAATACACTATTATTGTTGAAGGTGAAGTTAAAATGAATGATGTTCATTATCAGAAGGATGACATCATAGTTATAGAGCCAAACGAAAGTACTGATTTTAAATGTTTGACCGATGTAATAACGGCTGTGGTAAAGATACCTTCAGCAAAAAATGATAAATATATTGACGTATGATACACTGTATAGGTGATAGCCATTCCTCTATTTTTAGTGGAACTGAAGTAATGCAACCAGTATGGCCTATTAGGTCATCAGATAGATTAAAGAATTTTAGGTCTTATAGGATAGGACCAGCAACTGCATATCAATTAGAAAACAAGATACCAATCCTAAACCAGATTCTTAATTTGGTTGATAAAGAAAATGACAGCGTTTTATTTTGTTTTGGAGAGGTGGACATTAGAGCACACTTAAAGAAACAAATAGATTTACAGAAAAAGAGTGTTAAAGAAATCGTAAAGGAATGTGTTGGTAGATATTTCAAAACTATTCTACACTATAAGAGTTTAGGTATCAATGTTATGTTATGGGGACCAATTGCTTCATGGGACACACCTAAACCATATCCTGGACCTTCATTTGGTAGTTGCTTGGAAAGAAATGAAATAACTAAGGAATTTAATGAATATGTAAAAACACTGTGTGAATCCGAGTCAATCTCATTCTTCACAATCTATTACGACATGTTATTACCTAATGGCAAAACTAATACATATTATTTAGATAAAACAGGTATACACCTCAATGATAATTCATTAGAGTTAATAAAAAATGTTTTTAAAGATGAAGTTAATATCACATAGAGGTAACACTAACGGCAGGATTGAAAAATATGAAAATCAACCAAGTTATATTGACTTAGCGATAAAAAGAGGTTATGATGTTGAAGTTGATATTTGGTATAAAGATAAGTTATGGTTGGGCCATGATGAGCCACAATATGAAATAACTATTGATTTTCTAGTTGAAAGAATAGATAAATTATGGGTGCATTGTAAAAATATAGAAGCTATTGTATATCTCGTTAATTCACCACATCCAATTCACTACTTCTGGCACCAAAAAGATGATGTTACATTAACATCATTATCTTATGCGTGGGCTTACCCTGGTAAACAACCTATAAAGGGTAGTATTGCTGTAATGCCAGAATTAAATGATGATGACATTACTCAGTGTATAGGTATTTGTAGTGATTTTATTTATAACTACGAATAATTAAGGTTTACTTAGTTAAATATTTTTATTATTTTTAAATAAAAATATTTATGGGTAAAAAAGCACTTATCACTGGCATTAATGGGCAAGATGGTTCTTATCTTGCTGAATTATTAATAGAAAAAGATTATGAGGTTTGTGGTACAGTAAAAAGAAATTCAGTATCAGAAACACAATCAACTAGAATTGAACATTTAAGGTCTAAAGATAAAATTAATTTAGAGTATGCTGACCTTACAGACATGGCATCACTTGTGCGTGTTTTACAAAAAGTACAGCCAGATGAAATTTATAATCTTGCAGCACAGTCACATGTAAGAGTTAGTTTTGACCAACCAATTTACACATCTAATGTAACTGGTTTAGGAACACTTAATCTATTGGAAGCGGTAAGAATGGTATCATCAAATTCAAAGGTATATCAAGCATCATCATCAGAAATGTTTGGTAATAATATTGATAAAGATGGATACCAAAGAGAAACTACGCCAATGAATCCTGTATCACCATATGGTTGCGCAAAAGTTTTTTCACACAATATTTGTAAAAATTATAGAAACGCTTATGGTATGAAAATATGGAATGGCATACTATTTAATCATGAATCACCAAGAAGAGGAACTAACTTTGTAACCAATAAGGTTGTTAAAGCCGCTGTTAGAATTAAGTTAGGGTTTCAAGATAAATTATCAATTGGCAATCTTTCCGCAACCAGAGATTGGGGACATGCTAAAGATTATGTCAGAGCTATGTGGATGATGTTACAAACAGACAAACCAGATGATTATGTTTGTGCCACTGGTATATCACATTCAGTACAAGATTTATGTCAATATGTGTTCAAGTCTTTAGATTTAAATTATTTGGATTATATTAAAGTAGATTCAAAACATTTCAGACCAGAAGAATTAGAAGACCTAAAGGGCGATTCATCTAAGATGAGAAATGAATTAAATTGGGTTCCAAAATATACATTTGAAACAATGTTGGACGAAATGATACAATATTGGTTAAATTATTACAAGGCATAGAGTCAAATAGGTAAAATAAAGGTAGTTTTTATATTATGAAAAATTTTTTAAACAAAGGTGATAAAGAAGAAGTATTAATTAAACATACATTTTTATTAGTGTTATTAGTTGCAATAAATACTATTATTTTTTCAAATAATTTACCCGTACTGTATCTTACATCATGTATGTTATTTGGTGTTTGGTATTGTTATATTGAAAATAAATTATGAAAAAAATAAACAACTGGATTAAGAAACAAATGGCAGGTTTATTTTTCGCATTTTCAAATGTTGAAAAGAATGCCCTTGGTCAAGAAAAAATAGAATTATCATCCGATACTGATAAATTCCAAAGACACCTTCAAGGAACACTTATGGATGCCCTAAATAGAGGTGAAATAACTCAAGAGGTAAAAGAGTTAAGATGGAGACTTTTCAAGGTCCTACACGCATCTGACAAGCTAATGGTGAAGCAAATAATGTCAACCGATGGACAACAAGAAATAAAAGTTAAAAAACTTTCCCCAAAACAACAAAAATCACTTCTTAAAAAGATTAAATTAGATGAATTCGATGACTATGAATTAGAACTTGTTGTTGACAACTCAGAAATAACCCTCAGCAGTTTCGACATAATCAATAATGAAAATATAAAAGAATATAAAGAAAATGAGATGAGAGATTCAATACAGAAAGATGAAGATGGTGAAAAAACCGCCACCTTGGGTGAAATATCTTCTGGGGATTACGTATCATCATTAAAAGCAGAAAGACCAATAAAGGTGATAAGAGACCTTAGACCAAAGTTTGAACTAGAAAAATATACAAAAAAATTAAATGTTAGAAAAATAAATGAAAAGGAAAGACTTTTAGAGTTTTATGTCACAAAATATCCAGATAAATATGATAGAAAAACACCACTCTTTTTATCTGAATTAAAAAGAACTATAAAAAACCCTAGATTCTCAAGTATTATAGATATACAAGCCATTGGATTTACAACCTATAAAACAATTGGAAGTAAAGATTTTTATCAATATCAATACAAAATAAATAAATTTGACAAGATAGTTGAATTCAACGGATATTATATTATTAAGTTTAAAAGTGAAGTTATTGTAGATGGTGAATATTTATTAGAAAAGTTTCGTATTAATTACTTAGACGAAAAGTATAAAAATAAAGAAAGTAAAAACTAATTTATGGCAAAAGCTACAAGAAGAACCACTAAAACACAAAAAGTAGAAAAAACTCCCAATGAAATAATAAACGAAATACTCCAAACAAGGTTTAGATTAAAATTCAAAAACAAAAAACAAAAAGAATTTGCAAATTTAATATCTGAAAAAGAAATTGTAATAGCTGCTGGACCATCAGGAACTGGTAAAAGCTATGTCTCAATAGCAAGGGCGATTGAATTATTACAAAACAAAGCCAACCCGTATAACAAGTTAATCATATCCAAACCAGCCGTAGAAGCTGGTGAAAAACATGGCTTTCTACCTGGAGATGCAAAAGAAAAAATGGAACCATATGTGGCATCTTCAGTAGATATAATAGACAAAATAATCGGCAGAATAAACAGGGAGAAATTGCAACATTTAGGTGTCATACAGATAGAACCACTAGCATTTATAAGGGGTAAAACTATCGATAATTCAATACTTATAATGGAAGAGACCCAAAACATGTCTCCTGGTCAAGTTAAAACATTATTAACTAGAATAGGTGAGTATACAAAATTTTTGATATCTGGAGATTTAGACCAATCAGATAAGTTCAGAGACGTGAAACAAAGTGGTTTATATGATGCTATGCAAAGACATAAAAACATTGATGAAATTGGGTTCTTTTTATTTGACAATCAAGACATTGTTAGAAACCCAATTATTAGTAAAATATTAAAAAATTATCAAACTGTCAGTAATGATGTAAGATAATTATATTTAATATTTACATTAGGTACTTTTTGATTAAATTATAGCCATAACAATTATATAAAATATTTTTATTTTGGCTAGAATAGGTATCACACTTAATGAAGTTTTAAGAGACTTTTTAGGACAATTAGAATATACATATGAAAAGTATATAGGTCCAATAGAACTAAATGAAGAAACTGTAAAAAGTTTAGAATTACTTGATTACTTTGAATTCAAAGACAAAGAACAATTAAATAAATTTCTATACCAAGAGGTGTCTTTAGAGGTATTTGGACATGCAGACCAAAAAGAAGATAACATAATGAATGATTTTAATCAATTCATTATGGACATAGAGGATGACGAAGAACATGAATTAGAATTAGTTTCAAGAGAATTTGACAAGAGTATCCCATCAACTTATTTCTTTTTATCAAAATTAGCGTGTAAAATAAAAAATGTAAGATTCGTAAAGGAATATGAGGAATTCTGGAATGGTGTAGATATTTTGATAACAGCCAACCCAATAGCATTAAATTCAAAACCAGAAAATAAAACTTCGGTAAAAATAGAAACGTCATACAATAAAAATTCAAAAAGTGACTTTACATTCGATAGTTTTAGAACTATGTTAAAAGACGAAGATTCACATATAATAATTTTTAATAATACAGAATTAAAATAAATTTAGTATGCTTACAATTGCAGGTATAAGTTATGTTTTAGATTTCAAAGCTCTAGACAGTATATTAACACTAGAGGAAAGTTTAAAAACCAAAGAAATTGAGGAGAGAGAAATCAAAGAAGTCTATGATGCCGATAACAATTTTACTGGTAAAGAAGTATTAACAAAACATTTTTTAAAAGGAAAAGAAATTGATGCTACTAGATATGAAATGATTAGGTTCTTGGTGGAAATTATTTTTGGTAATAACGAAGAATTTGATGACACACTAGGACTAGACAGAGCATTATCTAACACTAGTATAGGTTTTAAAATAAGTTTCAACACCCTATTACATATGGGTATAATAAAGGAAATAGATTAAATAAAAAAAAATGAACGAACAGAAAAAACAATTAGAAGATGTAATTTCTAATATTGAAAATAAAAATTTCGGGTTTTACTTTTTTGTATTAGACACAAAAGGCAATCCAACCGCTGGAATTGCAAATATATATGAACACGTAAAGACCCTAAATAAAATAGGGTACAAAGCATATATTCTTCACGAAAAAAATGATTACAGATTAAGAGGAAATCAAGAAGGAATGGGTATTTCAGATTGGTTAGGTGAAGAATATGCAGAACTACCTCATATTTCGATTGAATCACAACAACTAAATGTTGGTCCACAAGACTTTATTGTTATCCCAGAAGTATTTGCTAATATAATGGACCAAGTTAAACAGTTCCCATGTAAGAAAGTTGTAATGTCACAAAGTTACGAGTACTCACTTGAACTTCTACCAATTGGCAGAAGATGGACGGATTATGGGTTTATCGATGTTATCACCACAAGTGAAAAACAAGCACATGAGCTAAAAACCTATTTCCCATCAATAAAAACTCACGTGGTCCCTGTATCAATTCCAAATTATTTTAAATCACCAAAAAAACCTAAAATACCAGTAATATCAATTATCACAAGAGAACCAGGTTCAGCGGCTAAAATAGCTAAAAAATTCTATCTTCAATTCCCAATGTATAAATGGGTTACATTTAAAGAGTTAAGAGGAATGCCTAGAGAAATTTTTGCTGATGAGTTAAGTAAGAGTTGCTTGGCTGTTTGGGTTGATGATTTAGCTGGTTTTGGTACATTCCCATTAGAATGTATGCAAACCGACACACCAGTTATTGGTAAAATGCCAAATATGATTCCAGAATGGATGGAAGAGAAAAATTCAGAAGGGAATTCAGTTATTAAAAATAATGGTATATGGACAAATACAACTCTTAACATACCAGAATTAATTTCAAAATATCTTAAACTTTGGTTAGAAGATTCAGTCCCTTCAGAATTAATTGAAAGTATGGAATCTTCTAAAAATATATACACCGCAGAAAAGCAAGAAGTAAAAATAAAAGAGGTGTACAATTCACTAGTAGAAAATAGAATAAAAGAATTCAAAGACACCATGGATAAAATAACAAATTTAGAAACTGAAAAAGTTTAATATGAGCAAAAAAATAAATAATGATATAAGTGTTATCATACCAGTACACGACTTATCTAGCGATAACACATTGGAATATTTTAATAACGCAATTAAGAGTGTTGAAACACAAACACAACAACCAGATGCGTTAATTATTGTTGTGCCAGAGGCTTCAGATGCTGAAAAAATAATAAAAGATTATGATTTTGGTAATTTAAAAGATAAAACTACAATAGTACTTAATCCAGGTAAAACCGACTTTCAAAGTCAATTAAATTATGGTATATCTGAGATTGAAACAGAATGGTTTGTATTCCTTGAAATGGATGACGAGCTATCTGATAAATGGATTGAAAATGTTATTTTATATAAATCATCACATGATGATGTGGAAATATTCTTACCTATTGTCGTTGATGTTGACGAACAAGGAGCTTTTATGGGTCTAACAAATGAAGCTGTGTGGGCAAATTCATTCTCTGAAGAATTGGGTATACTAGACAATAGTTCATTATTATCTTACGAAAACTTCAACATAGATGGATTCGCATGCAAGAAAAGTGTGTTTGAAGATTTTGGAGGATTAAAATCAAATGTAAAATTAACGTTTATCTATGAATTTTTACTTAGAGTTACTTTTAATGATGTAAAGATTATGGTTATCCCAAGATTTGGGTATAAACATGTAAATCAACGTGAAGGTTCATTATTCAAGTCATATCAAGGTGAAATGAATCCAGTTGAAGCCAAATGGTGGTTATCCCAAGCAAAGAAAGAGTATTATTTTAAGAATGAAAGGGAAATAACATATCATAAAATTTAAAAAATAATGGCTAAAAAAAGAGGTCGAAAACGCAAAAATGCTTTATATTTCGGTCCAGAACAAGAGGAAGCTGTTGTTAAATTTTTAGAATCAGAAGACACAAGAGAAAGGAATGCAATCTACAATGAATGGCTTAGAGAGCCGTTAAATAAAATGGTTGAATCGATAATTAGGAAATATAAATTATATAGAAAGGGTATTAGTTTCGAAGATTTACATTGCGACACCCTTTCATTTCTAATTACAAAAGCTGATAAATTCGATTTTTCGAAAGGAAAAAAAGCTTACTCTTATTATGGGACGATATGTAAAAATTATTTATTAGGATTATTAATAGGTGACGAAAAACAAATAAAAAAATTAAACTCTTATGATGATTTAATATCAGAACTTGAAAATAAAGAAGAATACCAATACGAACTAAAAGAACCAGATTTTGCTGTCAATAGATTCATTAATAAGTTGGTAACCGAAATAAAAGACGAAATGTGTGGTAAAACTAAAATTGGAAAGAAAAAAATATCCGAAAATGAGTATAAAGTTGGTTTATCCTTAATAGAAATATTAGAAAACTGGGACACAACATTAGATTTAATGAGCGGTGGTAATAAATTTAATAAAAATACGGTTTTAGAGAGTATGAGAAACTACACCAACCTAAATACTAAAGATATTAGAATTGCAATGAAAAGGTTTAAAACACTTTATGGTCTAATTAAAATTAAGGGGATAGAAGATGGGTTTTAAACAAAAATAAAATATATTATATTTATTATATATAATATAATATAATATTAAAAAAATATTAATTTTGCCTAGAAAGAAAAGACAAAAAATTAAAACTAATAGTAATGAAAGTCTTGAAAGTCTTTTACAGGAGACTTACAACGATGCATGTGTTAATATAATCGATGCCCAAAGAACTATTAATGAAATGGTTAATTCTGCCGAACCAGAAGATGTTGATGATTTAACTAAAATAGCAAAAGAGAAAACAAACGCACTTAAAATAAAAGATTCTTCTATTAAAATAAAATTAGAAATCGCTAAATTACAAAATGACATTTTAAAACATAGTGGTGATATGAATAAAGCCATAGAAGAA
>Ga0228670_1000882_pt1 | contig 14899 bp, 9 predicted proteins | sample 85DmetaG_FD_182785 | JGI IMG/M metagenome (GOLD analysis project Ga0228670, IMG submission 182785) | Seawater microbial communities from Monterey Bay, California, United States - 85D | ecosystem: Environmental > Aquatic > Marine > Coastal | place: USA: California | collected 2016-10-13
CTACAAAAAAGGTATGATGATTCTTTTGGATAGCGAACAATTTATGGTCGCCAAAAAAGATTTTACAACTACCATAACCTACGATGCCAACAATTGGGAATTGTACAGCACACACGACTATACCTTATATAATCCTGTTCATACTTGGACAGAGTATATCAATAGACTTATTGGTGCATTTTCGGGGCTTCCAATTCTAATTTTAGGTGTCTGGTCGGTGTGGTTTTTCAAGAATAATAAATGGATTACAATAATTGCATTGCTAACACTTTTTGGCATGGGCTTTCAAGCATGGTTGGGAAAAACCGTTGTTGACTCAAATTTAGCACCATATAAAATTACTGTTCATATGGTTATGGCGTTACTTATTGTTGCATTTATTTTGTATTTGATATTTGCCACCAAAACAAGTTTTAAACTTCAGAAGTATCACTCATTTTTTCACACTTTACTTGTCATAGGAATCGTCTTAACATTGATTCAAATTGTTCTGGGAACGCAAGTACGGCAGTTTGTAGATGAACAAACTAAAATGATGGGGTATGAAAAATCACTTTGGCTTGCACAACCAAAACTTGATTTTTACATCCATCGCTCTACCTCTATTTTGATGCTTATAATCAATGGGTATTTGTGGTTTATCAATAGAAAAATAAATTTAGTATACCATAAAATAAACCTTGTATTAGGCTGTATTCTACTTGAAGTTTTCACTGGCATTATGATGTACTACTTTGATTTTCCATTTTTGAGTCAACCACTTCATTTGGTCATTGCCTCAATTTTGTTTGGAATTCAAATGTATATTTTGCTTGAAGTTTTACACCAAAAAAGAACCATTAACCAAGTCATTTCTTAAAAACAAATAATTATGATATACAGATTTAGAGCTATATTAGATCACGAAAGTAAAGAAGACATTTTTCGAGATATTGAAATACGAAAAACTGATACTTTAGAAGACCTTTTTAACGTACTTACACAATCTTTTGGATTTGACGGAAGCGAAATGGCCTCCTTTTATGTAAGTAATGATGAATGGCATCAAGGGCAAGAAATTGCGCTGTTTGATATGGGTGAAAACGATGACATTCGATTAATGAACGAAACTATTATTGAAGACGTTGTTGATGAAAATCAGACTAAACTCATTTTTGTTTATGACTTTTTAAACATGTGGACATTTTTGGTTGAATTGGGTGAAATTGTCGAAGAAGCTCAAGGAACAGACTACCCAAATCTTATGTTTGTTTGTGGTCAAGTGCCTTCGGAAGCACCAGAAAAACAATTTGAGGCCGATCAATCTTTAGAAGATCAAGATGGGAATTACAAATTAGATGATTATGATGAACTCGATTTTGATGAACATTGGAATTAATTTTTTGTAACGTTTTGTGACTTAATTCGTCTATTAATATATATCCTAATAATTTGAAATCCATACTCAACTTAGAACATATCACTAAAAAATTTGGCTATCTCACCGCCGTAGACAACCTTTCGTTTACCATAGAAAAAGGTAATATTTATGGGATTTTGGGACCAAATGGTAGTGGAAAATCCACAACCCTAGGAATGATTCTAAATGTTGTTAATAAAACATCTGGAAACTATAGTTGGTTTGGAGGTACAATGGATACTCATAATGCCTTAAAAAAAGTAGGTGCAATCATCGAACGCCCAAACTTTTACCCCTACATGTCTGCTTATCAAAACCTAAAGTTGGTATGTAAAATAAAAGAAGTTCCACTTTCAGCTATTGATAAAGTTTTAGAAACGGTTGGATTATTAGATCGAAAAGACAGTTCTTTTAGTACTTTTTCATTGGGAATGAAACAACGCCTTGCAATCGCATCTGCACTACTCAATGATCCAGAGGTTTTAATTCTAGATGAACCTACAAATGGTTTAGATCCACAAGGCATACATCAAATTCGAGAAATTACAAAAGAAATTGCTCAAAGAGGAACTACCATTCTTTTGGCTTCACACTTGCTCGATGAAGTTGAAAAAGTGTGTACACATGTTGTAGTCCTCAGAAAAGGAGTAAAATTATATGCTGGACGTGTCGATGAAATGATTTCTAGTTATGGTTTTTTTGAAATGAAAAGTAATCAAGAAAAAGCACTACTAAAGATGATTGAAAACCACCCAAAAATAGCACACTACAAAAAACAAGGCGGGCTAATCACCGCATTTCTTGCAGAAAATCTTGAAGCAGAAGAATTTGTTCAAATGCTTTTTAAGCACAACATAATTTTGACACATTTTGTTAAACGAAAGGAAAGTTTGGAAGAACAATTCTTACAACTCACAGATCAAGAATGATACGACTTTTACAGCTTGAACTTCAAAAACTATTACTCAATCGTACAAGTAAAATATTGATATTTATTTCATTTATTTTACCGCTTTGTGTAATTGTATTGTCTTCGATTAAAATTAACTTTTTTGGTTTTTTCACCCTTGAGCTTGGCGAAGTTGGAATTTTTAACTTCCCATTAGTTTGGCATGTTACTACCTATTTTTCTGCCTTGTTCAAATTCTTTTTTGCAATTGTTGTGGTGTCAATGATTGGGAACGAATACAGCAATAAAACATTAAAACAAAACTTAATTGATGGCTTGAGTAAAAAAGAATTTATTCTTTCTAAATTTTATGCTATTCTGTTTTTCTCTTTAATATCTACAATCATCATATTTCTTATATCTCTGATTTTAGGACTTATTTTCTCAAGTTACAATGAATTTGGCATCATCATAAGAGAAATAGAATATCTACCTGCTTACTTTATTAAGCTTGTTGGCTTCTTTTCATTTTGTTTGTTTCTTGGTGTGCTGGCAAAAAGATCGGCTTTTGCTTTGGCGTTTCTTTTTGTTGAATTTATTTTTGAATGGATTATTTTTGGACTAATTGTTTGGAAATTTAATGTGGAACTAGCCTCAAAAATTCAGAGCTTCTTCCCTTTAACTTCAATGTCAAATCTAATAAAACAACCTTTTCAGCGTATAGCAATTACAAAATTTCCAGACAAAAGTAGTTTGGACTACGACTATACAGTACATTTCGAAACTATGATAATTGTTGGAATTTGGACTTTAATATTTATATATCTATCCTATTTTCTTTTAAAGAAAAGAGATTTATAAGTTCAACTTTAACTGCTCATTATTTGTTGTAAAATTTTGTTAACTAGAGACTTATATCTTTAGTTTTTCCTAAATTTGAAAAGACAAATTCCACTAATGAAAGCTAATTTACTTACCTGCCTTATATTCACAACATGCCTTTTTGGATACTCACAAGCCGAAGCCTCTCATTGGTACTTTGGTAATGGTGCTGGTCTTGTTTTTGATGTTAATACAGGAACAGTCACAAGTACTGATGCAGCATCTAACACAATTAGTACTAATGAAGGGTGTTCGTCGATTTCTGATTTCAACGGCAATCTGTTATTTTACACAGATGGAAGAAATGTATGGGACAAAAACCACAGCATCATGTCCAATGCAAATTATAATTCTGGAACAGGTTTGATGGGCGATCCCTCAAGTACATCATCAGGACTTATTGTTCCAAAACCAGGTGATCCAAATCAATATTACATATTTACAGTAGATGAGCCACATCATCAAAATGCGTTTGCATTTCCAAATCAAGGACCTGCTGAGGCTAATGGTAGTTCCACAAATGAATATGATAGTGGTGGTGGTGTTCCAGGTGCGGACGATGGATTTAACAATGGGCTAGCTTATTCTCTTGTTGATTTAACATTAAATAATGGTAATGGAAACGTTGTTAGTGCAGAAAAAAATATACAACTTGTTACTTATGACCCTAACGAACAGGGTCAAGAGAGCTATAAATGTTCAGAAAAAATAACAGCAGTAGAACACAGCGACAAACAGTCCTATTGGGTACTCACACAGTTTATAGATAACTTTTACGCTTTCAGAGTTGATGCGGCTGGAGTAAATACAACGCCTGTAGAAACAAATATTATACCTTTAATTAATTTTGAAGGCTATAGAAGAAACGCAATCGGGTATATGAAAGCTTCCCCAGATGGCTCAAGAATTGCAGTTTGTCACCGTCAAAATGGTAATCAACCAGGTGGTTTCTCGAATAACACAGGAAGTGTTTGGATTTATGATTTTGATAATACCACGGGGAATTTATCAAATCCTATAAATTTATTACCAAATTTTGGACCTTACAGTGTTGAATTTTCGCCAGATTCTTCAAAACTATATGTCTCTGGAAGTAACTCTGTTACACAATTTGATTTAAATACCAGCGATCCTGCATCAACAGATTTTATGGTCTATAGTGGATTTAATTTTATTGGAGCATTACAACTTGGCCCTGATGGAAAAATATATATTGCGAATACAGAAGATTCACAGTCTTTAGATGTAATAAATGATCCAAATACCTATGGAGTTGATGCAAACTATGTCCCTTATCAAGTTCAATTGGCACCAGGAACTTTTTCTAATATTGGTCTTCCTCCATTTATTCAATCTTTTTTCTTGGCTTCAATACAGCTCGAAAATTCATGTGTTGGTCAAGATGTAAATTTTAGCGTAAATAGCGCCCAGGTTTTTGATAGTATTGCATGGGATTTTGGTGATGGAACAGGAACTGCAAATGAAAATAACCCAAGTTATATTTTTTCAACTCCTGGCACATACACAGTATCCGCCGAAATAACTGCAGGAACAGAAGTCCTTACTTTTACTGAAGACATAATTATTAGTCAAAATCCAACAGCATTTCCAGCTGATGACCTCTTTATTTGTGATGATAATAATGATGGTGTTTCTTCTTTTACATTTCAAGAATCTGGAGATGATATCATAAATGGACAGGATACAGCTGTTTATTCGATTTCTTATCACCTTAGTTTAGCTGATGCAGAAAGCAATTCAAATGCAATAAATTTACCTTATCAGAACACAAACTCCACTGAAGAAATTTTTGCCCGAATTGAAAATAACATTAATAGTAATTGTTTTGATACTACATCTTTTGAAATTAATGTTTTTGATACTCCTGAAATCGCTACAGATGTTATAGTTTTTAGGTGTGACGACGGTTCGGATGGAAATCCCTCAAATGGACAAACTGAAATAGATCTATCCTCATTAGACGAATTAATAATTGGCAGTCAAGATCCATCCAATTTAAATATTAGTTACCACATAAATCAAGATGATGCAGATAATGATATTAACGGATTGCCCTTATTGTTTTATAACACAACCCCCTTTACTCAAACTTTAGTTGTTCGTGTCGAAAACATCAACAATGAAAACTGTTACACCACAGGTTTACTTGAAGTTCTGGTAAATCCCTCTCCTGTAGCCAATACTGTTGACGATATACTTGAATGTGATGTTGACAATGATGGCCTGTTCAGCTTTGACTTCGTAGAATCTCAAAATCAAGTTCTTGGAGGGCAAGATCCTACAGCATTCACTCTTACGTATTATTTATCGCAAGATGATGCTGATGCTAAAACAAATCCTTTGACATTACCTTACCAAAATACCAATATCACTGAGGAAATTTTTGTAAGAATTGAAAACAATAACAATACTACTTGTTTCGACACAACGTCTTTTAATCTCACTGTTTTTGATACCCCAAATGCTAACGCTGTTCAAACTGTAGAAGAATGCGACAATTTAGATGATGGAAATAATGCCAACGGTCAAATAGAAATTAACCTCAATAATTTTGATGGCGATGTTTTAGGTGCTCAAGACAACACTCTTTTTAGCGTTTCATACCACTTAACACAAGGCGATGCAAATAACAATGATAATCCCATAATTTCACCCTACTACAATACAACACCATTTTCATATCAAATTTTTGCTCGAATTGAAAATAACCTGAAAACAGAATGTTATGATACGACTGTGTTTACAGTAAATATCAGCGCAACACCCACCGCAAATGATGCCGGAGATATATTTGAATGTGATGATAATGATGATGGAGTACTGTTTTTTGATTTCGCAGATGCACAAACACAAGTTCTTAATAATCAAAATGCTACGGATTTTAGCATCACATTTCACTCTAGCTTAGAAGATGCAGAAACCAATTCAAATGCTATAAATTTACCTTATCAGAACACAAACTCCACTGAGGAAATTTTTGTCAGAATTGAAAACAATAACAATACTACTTGTTTCGACACAACGTCCTTTAGCCTAACCGTTTTTGATACCCCAACTGCTAATGTTGTTCAAACTGTAGAAGAGTGCGACAATTTGGATGATGGGAACAATGCCAATGGCCAAAGAGAAATTAACCTCAATAATTTTGATGGCGATGTTTTAGGTACTCAAAACAATACTCTTTTTAGCGTTTCGTACCACTTAACACAAGGCGATGCAAATAACAATGACAATCCCATCACTTCACCCTATTATAATACAACACCATTTTCATATCAAATCTTTGCACGTATAGAAAACAACCTAAAAACTGACTGTTTTGATACGACTTTATTTACTGTGAATATAAATCCAATTCCTGTTGCTTTTGATACTACTCTAGTTCAATGTGATGAGGATGGTGTAAATGATGGTTTTACAATTTTTAATCTTGACGAAGCAAACTCAGCAGTGACCAACGGTGTTTCAGGTTTGAGTACAAAATTTTTCTTATTGGAAAGTGACGCTCAAAATTCAACAGGAGAAATTAGTGCTGCTCCTTTTACAAATACTGCGAATCCACAAATAATATATGTTCAAGTAATAGATGACAATACTGGTTGCTTTGATATTTCTCAAATATCACTTGAAGTGAGTTTAACCTCTGGCAATAATTCGGAATTGAAGTCTTGTGATAATGATGGAATTGAAGATGGTTTTAAATCTTTTACACTAAGTAATGCTACTCCAAGTATCCTTGCTGGATTACCATCAGATTATAATCTGGCTTATTATGAAACCTATGAAAATGCATTATTAGAACAAAATCCGCTTTCTAATACATTTACAAACACTAATGCATACAACCAAATTATTTATGCACGAATAGAAAACAACAATCAGTGTTATGGGATCAATGAATTAGAACTGACTGTATTTGAATTACCACAACTTGACCAGGGAGATCAAACGTTCTTTTGTATTGACTCTAACTCAGGCCCTGTATTTCTAAACAGTGGAATTATTGGTAATCCATCGGATTATAGTTATGTATGGTCAAGTGGAGAAATCACTGAAGAAATTGAAATTAATCAAGGAGGAACATATACAGTAACAGTAACGAATTCCAATAACTGCACACAAAGTAAAAGTATAACTGTAGTTAACTCTAATATTGCAACCATAGAAACTATAGATATTAATGATGTCAGCTCAAACAATACCATTTCGATTATTGCAACAGGTGATGGTGATTATGAATATGCATTAGACAACATCAGTGGCCCATATCAAGACGACATTACTTTCTATAATGTAACACCTGGTTTTCATACCGTTTATGTTAGAGACAAAAACGGGTGTGGAATTGCCAACGAAACAGTATCTGTAATTGGATTTCCAAATTTCTTTACCCCAAATGATGATGGTTATAATGATACGTGGCATATTTATGGCATCAATACCCCAAGTCAATCTGGAAGTGAAATCTACATCTTTGACCGCTATGGGAAACTTTTAAAACAATTGTTATATAACAGCTCGGGATGGGATGGCACCTACAATGGTAACCCTATGCCAACATCGGACTATTGGTTTTACATTAAATTAGGAGATAATCGTATCTTTAGAGGACATTTTACATTAAAACGTTAAAAATGAATCTATCAAAACGACTAATATTTTGTTGCTTTATTTTTTTTGCATCAAAAAGCTATAGTCAACCAATAACACTATATCACCAACACAATGGTCGCTATGATTATAAGGCCATTGGAAATACGCTAAACACCTCAGAAAATGGTGCATTTACGAGTTGTAACATCCTGACAGGGTCTTCAGCAAGCTTAAATATTGATTCAAACCAAACTGTAATTGCTGCATATCTGTATTGGGCAGGATCAGGTGATGGCGACTTTGATATCAATTTGAATGATACTGCTATAACACCAGATCGAACTTTTTATTTTGAATTAGATGAAAATCGTAAATTTTTTGCTGCATTTACAGACATCTCACAACTTGTTCAAAATCATGGTAGCGGAACATATGCACTAACAGATTTAGAAAATATTAATATCTCTCAAAACTACTGCTCTACAGGTACTAATTTTGCTGGTTGGTCAATCGTTGTCATTTATGAAGATCAAAACTTGCCACTAAACCAAATCAATATTTATGATGGACTAGAAGCTGTTCCTGATGCCATTACCATACAACTTGACAACTTAAATGTTTTTGATGTGGACGGTGCAAAAATTGGGTTTATAGCTTGGGAGGGCGATTCGAGTCTGGCGGTCAATGAATCCTTAAAAATGAATGGATATTTATTGAGTAACCCCCCTTTAAACCCTGAAACAAATGCTTTTAACGGCACCAATAGCTTTACAGGTCAATCTAATCTTTATAACATGGATATTGATTTTTATGATATTCAAAACACTATAAATGTTGGTGATACTTCAGCCACAATTGAGCTGACCTCTGGTCAAGATTTGGTGATGGTCAACAATATTATTACTGTCCTCAATAGTCAGCTCCCAGATGCTACAATTGAGCTCGAAGAAGACCTCGAAAGTGCTTGTTTTTCAAGAATTGTAACTTTAAAATACTCGGTGTCAAATTTAAATTCTACTGCTGAGATTCCAGAAGGTACACCCATTGCTTTTTATATTGAGGATGTTTTGGTTGGACAATCCGAAACTGAAGAAATCATTGCCATTGGCGAAACAATTGATGGATCAATTAATATTGAAATAAATTCTAATATACCTGAAGAATTTGAAATCATTGCAGTTGTAGATGATGATGGTACAGGAAATGGTAGCCTTGATGAAATTAATGAAGACAATAATAATGATATCATCACGCTTGAGCTATCAAACGATGGATGTCCAATAAATATTCCTCAAGGCTTTTCACCAAATGGAGACGGCCTAAATGATTGGTTCAATATTCAAGGGGTATATGATGTGTTTTTGAATCATAAATTACTTATTTATAACCGTTACGGAACTTTAATTTTTGAAGGTAATAATGATTTGAAATGGGATGGAACATCCAATCGAGGCCCTAATCCAAGTTCCAAAAAACTTCCTGTTGGCACCTATTTTTATGTCTTACGTTTAAACGAAGAAGGCTATGAAACTCAAACAGGTTGGGTATACTTAAATTATTGATTTATTGAGATTTAGGCAAAAGAAGTTCGTATGGTTTTGCACCGCATTATTGATTACCGTAATTTTGTATTATGCGATTTAAACTGTTATCAGAATTTAAACCCACTGGAGATCAGCCACAAGCCATCACAGAACTGGTTCAAGGCATTGAGAACTCTGAAAAATACCAAACCTTATTAGGTGTTACAGGTTCTGGAAAAACCTTTACAGTTGCTAATGTCATTCAAGAAGTACAGCGTCCTACCCTAGTCTTAGCCCATAACAAAACACTAGCAGCTCAGTTGTATTCAGAATTTAAACAATTCTTTCCTGAAAATGCAGTAGAATATTTTGTATCCTATTATGATTATTACCAACCAGAGGCCTACATACCTGTAACAGGAACATATATTGAAAAAGATTTATCCATTAATGAAGAAATTGAAAAACTACGGCTAAGTACCACATCTTCTTTACTTTCTGGACGTCGCGATGTAATTGTAGTAGCTTCCGTTTCGTGTTTATATGGTATTGGAAATCCCGTGGAATTTCAAAAAAATGTGATTTCGCTTAAAACAAATCAAATTATTTCCCGAACAGCGTTACTTCATCAATTGGTGCAAAGCTTGTATGCGCGAACTGAAAGTGAATTTAATCATGGAAATTTTAGAATCAAGGGAGATACTGTTGATGTTTTTCCAAGTTATGCAGATTATGGTTTTCGTATTCACTTTTTTGGCGATGAAATAGAAGCTATTGAAGCATTTAACGTCAATGACAACTCAGTTATTGAAATCTATGAAACTGTAAATATTTACCCTGCAAATATGTTTGTAACTTCTCCTGATATTTTACAAAATGCGATCAAAGATATTCAAGATGATTTGGTTAAACAGTATGATTATTTTAAAGATATTGGTAAACATTTGGAGGCCAAGCGATTAAAAGAACGCACTGAATTTGATTTGGAAATGATTCGTGAATTAGGTTATTGTTCTGGAATTGAAAACTATTCACGGTATTTAGATGGTCGTGCACCAGGAACACGTCCGTTTTGTCTTTTAGATTATTTTCCAGAAGATTATTTGATGGTTGTTGATGAAAGTCATGTTACTATTTCTCAAGTTCATGCCATGTACGGAGGTGACCGTAGTCGAAAAGAAAATTTAGTAGATTATGGCTTTCGATTACCAGCAGCAATGGACAATCGTCCTTTAAAATTTGAAGAATTTGAGAGTTTACAAAATCAGGTGCTTTATGTGAGTGCAACACCAGCGGACTATGAATTGGCCAAAACTGATGGTGTTTTTGTTGAACAAATTATTCGCCCAACAGGATTATTGGATCCAATTATTGAAGTGCGCCCTAGTTTAAATCAAATTGATGATTTAATAGAAGAAATTCAACAACGTGTGGAGAAAGATGAACGTACTTTGGTAACAACACTCACCAAACGTATGGCAGAAGAATTGACTAAATATCTTACCCGAATTCAAGTGCGTTGTCGCTATATTCATAGTGATGTAGATACTTTGGAACGCGTAGAAATTATGCAAGATTTACGTAAAGGGTTATTTGATGTTTTAGTGGGGGTTAACCTTTTACGCGAAGGTTTAGATTTACCCGAAGTATCTCTAGTAGCAATTTTGGATGCAGATAAAGAGGGTTTTTTACGCTCCAATCGTTCATTAACACAAACCGTTGGGCGTGCCGCTCGAAATCTCAATGGAAAAGCCATAATGTATGCCGATAAAATCACGAAAAGTATGCAACAGACTATTGATCAAACCAACTATCGCCGAGAAAAACAAATTGACTATAATACAGAACACAATATTACACCAAGAGCACTCAATAAAAGTTTGGATAACGTCTTAACTAAAAACTCTGTAAGCAGTTATTACTATGAACAGGAGGCTCTTAAAGCGGCAGAGCCTGAAAGTGAATACTTATCGAAACCCGAATTAGAACAAAAAGTACGCGATACTCGAAAACTCATGGAAGCCGCCGCCAAAGAATTGGACTTTATGATGGCTGCCAAGTTTAGAGACCAAATTAAAGCATATCAAAAAAAGCTAGAAGATTTGAAGTCTTAATATCTAACCACCTTTCGATGTAAACGTTCCCCTTTTTCTAGAGTGATAGATAACATATACGAGCCTGAAGACAAAGCGCTGAAATCAACTTTATGAATTTGTTTTGGTGTTGAGTTTGAAATTGAAAAAATCAATTGTCCTAAAATATTATATAATTCTAATTGTTTTATTTTGTTTTCAGAATTGCCACTGTCTATATTTAAAAAATCTCGTGTGGGATTGGGGTAAATTTTTAGAGGTTTTTGTTGTGCTTCAACAGGCTCTTCTCCATCAATTTCTTTTCCTTCTTTGTTTAAAAACACTTGTACAAATCCATCTCGAATTACAACCAAATCTGGAGAACTATCATTATTCAAATCTGAAAGTCCCAAACCACCATAAAGGTTGTAATTTTCTAAAAGCGATAACTCATGTGTAAGTTGTTGATCTTTAATGTAATTATTAGTGGCTTTTTTTAGCATTACTATAGTTTCTTTATATTCTGGCACATTAATATTATACGCTTCATGATAGACGATATCATGTTTGCCATCGTCATTCAAATCAGTGAAATATAATCGAGAAGCGGCTTTTTTTAATATGAGTTCAAAGTCTGGAGCTTTTTTTAAATCAAAATCGGTAGTACTATTTCCTAACCAAACATATACACTAGAATCTGTATTTTGTGTATTAACTTTTCGATGATTTGGTTCAGGTAAAATTAAATCCAAAAATCCATCGTCATTATAATCTTCTAATTGCCACCACTTTACATATACAAATTGTCCGTTTATCTTTTCAAGAGTTTGATGTTTTTGAGTAAAATTTAAGTTTGTATTTTGAATGAGCGATAAGACTGAAAATTCACCGCCTTCAATTGAAATAAAAATATCCAATTTATCGTCACCATTAATGTCCTTAATTTCAATGTTATTATATAGAAAGGCGTCATCATACTTAAACTTATAAGTTTTTATGAGTTTTAACTTATTATTTTGATTTTCATAAATCCAAACCATAACCGGATGTCCAGAACCTGCAGAAACTGATACAATATCCATATCATTATCACCATCCAAATCAGCAAATCTTGTAGTCCCCCCGTGCGTATTGGTGGTTGTATTTCGGGTTGCAGAAAATTTTAATTGTTTTGAAATGCTAAATATTTTATAACTATTGCCCCAAAAATCACCCATTAAAAAATCGACTTCATTGTCATCGTTATAATCATAAGCGTCTGTTATAATACGATGTCTACTACCTTTGTTATATAGTAATTCTTTTTCAAAAGTACCATCCCCTTTGTTGATAAAAAAGGAAGCCTGTGGCAAATAATCACCAGTGAAAGATTGCCCATAAATTGCTCCATCAATGACAAAATCTTGATGGCCATCGCCATTAAAATCTGCAAAAAACACATTCGATGGCGCTTTTTGATCGTCCTCAAACAAATGAGGTTTATAATCATAATGTTGTGGTTCATTAAAGCCCTTAAAAGATTGTGCAACTCCTAAAAAACTTGATATCATAACGATAGACGAAAGGTAAATATTTAAATAATTATAGCGCATATTAATTTTTGCTTTTTGAAAGTGGAAAATTAAAGCCAAAAGCCACTGCTCCAGCAATTTGGTATTTATCATTGTGCATAAGGTATGTAAATGCAAAATCAACATCTCGATTTTTTCCCAATATCAACCCTATAGAAAATGGTATATGATATGTAACTCCACGATCTTTAAATGAATAGTCTTGGATTTTTGTAAGAAATTGACCTAAAGACGCTCCTATTCCAATTTCAATGTATGGTGCAACGAATGGAATTGGTATGATTAATCGTGCTTTTCCACCAATAAAAAAAGCATTTGTTGATACTCTAAAATTTTTATTAATTTCTTTTTTAGGTTTTCTTGCTTTGGTAACTATAAATCCTGTATATGGCCTGAGTTCTAAAAGTTCTGAAAATTTAAAAACATATTCTCCTTGTAAGAAAAAACCATTAGCATGAATATCAACATCATCTTCATAGAATGATGTACCAAAACCTACAGAAGCCTGAATAAACTTTTCTGTCTGGGTGAAGCACAAAAAAGGAACTAAAAAAAAGGAAAGATAAAGTAGTTTTTTTGTCATGAATTCGTAGATTATTGGGGATTAAATCTAGCATAAATATATACAAAAATATTTAAAAAAAAATCCAGCACTATAGCACTGGATTTATATTATTATAACTTTTTGATTATCAAGAAAGTACAGCTTGAACTTTATCAGCGGCTTCTTGAAATTCGACAGCACTCTGCACGTCCAATCCAGAACTATCAATCAATTCTTTGGCAATATCAGCATTTGTGCCTTGCAAACGTACAATAATTGGAACGTTTATGGCATCTCCCATATTTTTGTAGGCATCAACAACCCCTTGAGCGACACGGTCGCAACGTACAATACCTCCAAAAATATTAATTAGAATAGCTTTTACATTAGGATCTTTTAATATAATTCTAAACGCTGCTTCTACTCGTGCAGCATCGGCTGTTCCTCCTACGTCTAGAAAATTTGCAGGGTCGCCACCGGCTTGTTTAATGAGATCCATGGTGGCCATGGCCAGACCGGCTCCATTGACCATACATCCTACGTTACCATCAAGGTCTACATAATTAAGTCCAAGGGCTCCTGCTTCGACCTCAATAGGATTTTCTTCTCTTGTATCACGTAATTCTAAATAATCTTTATGTCTAAATAAAGCATTATCGTCTATAGTAACCTTGGCATCTACAGCCATAATTTTATCATCAGAAGTTTTCAATACTGGATTAATTTCAAACAATGACGCATCTGATTTTATATATGCAGTATAAAGCGCTGATACAAATTTTGTCATGTCTTTAAATGCTGCACCAGATAGTCCTAAATTAAAAGCTACACGACGTGCCTGAAAAGGTAGAAGTCCTGTGGCAGGATCAATTTCTTCAGTAAAAATTAAATGTGGTGTTTCTTCAGCAACAGTTTCGATATCCATTCCACCTTCAGTAGAATACATAATCATGTTACGTCCAGTTCCTCTGTTTAATAATACAGAAATGTAATACTCATCTGGCTCTTCAGCTCCTGGATAGTATACATCTTCACAAACTAAAACTTGGTGAACACGTTTACCTTCAGCTGTAGTTTGAGGTGTTACTAAGTCCATACCAATGATTTCACCAGCAATTGTTTTTACTTCATCAAGGTTTTTGGCTAATTTAACTCCACCACCTTTTCCACGTCCACCTGCGTGAACCTGAGCTTTAATTACGTGCCATCCTGTTCCTGTTTCTTCAGTTAATTTCTTAGCTGCAGTTACTGCTTCGTCAGCATTTTGAGCAACGATACCACGTTGGATACGTACGCCAAAGCTATTTAATAATTCTTTTCCTTGATATTCGTGTAAATTCATCTTTTAATAGATTTATGTGTTCGATCTCCAAAGAGATGTAGATTTCATTTTAATGCAACAAAA
>Ga0228670_1000883_pt1 | contig 14865 bp, 15 predicted proteins | sample 85DmetaG_FD_182785 | JGI IMG/M metagenome (GOLD analysis project Ga0228670, IMG submission 182785) | Seawater microbial communities from Monterey Bay, California, United States - 85D | ecosystem: Environmental > Aquatic > Marine > Coastal | place: USA: California | collected 2016-10-13
ACGAAGATGACTCTGATGATAGCGACAGTGATTAAAAACAAAAAATCTTAAACAACAACAACATACAAAAATAAAAATTATCAGTAATCAATGTATTATTGATAATTTTTTTACTTGGTGCAATCATTACAAAAATTGCCAATTTCTGGTTTCCAGTCAAACGTATTTTTGCATTTATAGCATATCAAATGAACAATATCTTTTTCTCGTCGTGCCCTTGTATTTTGTTCTCGCCAGTAACAATTATGACAACGATGGTTGCTATCTATTGTTCCATCTCTCATTTTATTCAACTTAACTCTACATTTAATACAATGATTTACCTGTTCTGTATCTGAATCGAGTGACATAAACTCTTCATGTTCAGACATCTTGTTTTTCTTCAATAATTGTTGTAATAGAATCCAAAGTTTCCTTTATCTCATTTTTTGTATTATTTACAATTGGTTCATCAATTATTTCTTGAATTGGTTCTTCAATTTCTTTTACATTTTCCGAAATATCTTCTTTATTTTCAGTAGGAATGATTACATCTGTGGGCACTTCGTCTTTTGCATCACCAATTGTAGGTTTCGGTGTAGAAAAATGACCTCTTAAATTGGTTAATCTGTCTTCCATACTGGTTTCTTGAATATAATGTAGGGTCCAAGAGGGGATGTTATAAACACAATTCATAAAAGAACTATATTGGCTAGACGAAACCAACGAATCTTTCTCAAATTTAATAGAATACCACCAAAAAGACGGTATATACAGCATACATCCTTTTTCTAAGACAATATCCAATGTTTCCATTTGTTTTATATTTGCTGCCCATTGTTCTTGAGGATTCCATATGCGAATAGGTGAACGAAAATCATATGATTCGTAATCGTGTATAGGGTCGAGTAAATCACTACTATCCCAAGAAGACATTTTGATAGATACCGAACCCTCGTGACAACAAATGAATTTGCGTTGTTGTGTATGATAGCGAAAAGGGGTATGACTATTTTCTTTTCCGAACAATATATCATATTCTGTAACAACATTCATAGTGGGTTTTAACATAAAATCATTTGATTCAAATGCTTTTCGAAGAGGACTTGATAAAATTGTCTCGTTATTCTTCTCAGTATAATATGAGTCGTCGGAAGAGGTCTCAAACAAAATATTCGCGTTTTGTGCATCCATTTCCACATAACTATTATCCGGCACCTCCTTGTAAAAGTCATCTTCGTTTTTGATTTGTAATATTTTCAAACAATGCAATACATCTTGTTTATTCACGCGTGATACAAATTCAGGGTTAACGTTGTTGTAATTAATCACAATAGGTAATTTCAAGCGACAATAATCGTGCATATCTTTATAATCAATGTTGTCCAATTGATAGACTTCTAAATCATTATTTTTTTTGTGCTGTTCGGTTAATTGTAGATAAAAAATAAATACAATGAAGAATACTAAGATATTAACTAGGAAAGACATAATACAGTATTTGGTTATACACTATTATATTGTTTTTTGTCTATATATTGAACGCGAAAATGTTTTATCTTATTCATCTATCTTGGGGGCAATAAAGAATGCAATTTTTGCGCCTTCTATCTCGTTGTCCAATTCATAGACAATTTTAAGAGGAAACCCGTCTTTCACGTGAAAATGAATGAACTCCGATAGTTTGTTGTATAAAGATATATTGTATAAAATATTCAGACTATATGATGTTTTGAGTTCTGCATCTTCTTCAATTTCATAAGAAGTTAAGTCATCGGTAGTGATTTTCAACTTCATTTTACCACTTTCATCACTATTAGCAGACATCGTCAAATTTTCTTGGTCGCAAGAAAGATTAAAAGTATCGCCAAATAGTCTCATATCTTTTACGGCATTTGCAAAATTCACTGAAGGAAGAGAGATATCCGCAGTGCTTTCCATGTCAGGAATATTCATAATCTCGCTTTCAATATCCATCAATGGAAGGGCAAATTCTTTATTATATGTGTTTTTATCGTCGCACTGGAAATTAATTATTATAGAATCTCCTTCAGACTCAAATGAAAACATAATTTCTTGTTTCTTATCACGTGTATTTAATACTTTGAAAAGCATACTTGCACTGATACCAATTGTGCTTGAAGCATTATCTGCGAGTTCATATGAATCAAACCATTCTTTTGGAAGGAATATTTCAAACACAGATACCTTACTTGAATCCATGCATTGAATGTACATCTTGTTTTCATCGAAAATAAGATTAATATGTTCTGAAAAGAGTTTCACGTGTTGAAACAAGGCAGAAAAACAGTCGGCGTGTTGTAAATTTGTAATGGCAAACGCATTAGACATGATGTTTGTATATAATTATATAACGAATAGTATGTTTATATAATTTAATCTTTATTAATCACCATCAATTTTGTTTGCAAGTTATGAAATCTGGATGAACCAATAATCGATGAAAATAAACCGATTAACTGGTTGGTAAAATAAGGTGCGTTCATAAGAATACAAGTATCAATCACATTATCATATTTGTCAGACAATTTATTCATACTCATTTCAATAAAACGTTTATAACGTTCGAAACCGGTAATAGTAAATTTATCCAAATTTATTTTGATATCAACCTTATTATAATATTTCTTACCGTAATTCATCAATTCCATAAAATGATTTGTTAATTTATCACATATATCATCGGTTGCAAATGTCTTGAACACAGCATAATTCAAACATATTACGTTGGTTCCCTCTTGGTAATACATTGTTTTTTCAATTAAATCATTCAAACCGACTTCATCGATGACTTTATTCGCACAATCTAATTTTTGAGTTTTTTTGAAAAATCTATGTTTGGTATGGTCTTTGTAGTAATTATTTTGTGCAGATTGTATTTTACTTTCAATGTTATTGTCTGACATTTTGTATAATCAAATTATATTATATTATACAAAATAAATACGTGTTTTTAATTTATTTGCGTATATTTGTTTATTTGGTAGTTTTACTTTTCAATTCTTCTTTCGCAAGATTCGATACATTTACACTGGTTACTTCTTCGGAATTACTAAATACATTGTTCATACTTGCGTCGAGGTCTTGGAATTCTGGTTCACTAACTTCAGATGGTTCGACATTAGATAATATCTGAATACGTTCATTCATTAACATTTTATTCACGTCCATCGTATACGTTTGTAGTTTCATCACGGTATCTTTCAAATTTGCGATTTCGTTTGCAAATAATTCAAAACGGATATTCATTTCGTCTGTCATTGATCTCAATTCTTCTAATGTAGTGTTGTCATTATTATTTGTAGCACTTTGATTGGTTCCTCGTTCAAGAGCAACCACACGTGAGTTCAATAAAGTTATCATCTCGGTCATAGTAAGTGTTTTCACATTATCTTTTTTGTCTGTGCTAGAATTTTCGGGGATAGAACCTAGATTAGGTGAAGAGTTTGTTGTAGTAGGAAGATTATTCTGATTACCGACTCTTCTGCGAATAGCTGCGGCATTTGAACTACTCATATCAATTTATATAATCTATTAATGAACAATGTTTTTAATTTGTTTACGCAGACATATTCATTTTAATGGTTTCATGACTTTTGTATTCTTCTTTCCAAACAATATCAGATACTTTATAATCCTCTAAAGCCTTTTTGTTAGGGATTTCCATTCTTGGGAATGACAATGGTTCACGTTCAATTTGTATTTTCAAAGCATCAATATGATCGTTATAAATATGTGTGTTACCCATAAAATATACAAAGTCTTCTGCGATTAGACCGCATTCTTTCGCAATCAAATGGGTCAAAAACGAATATGAAGCAATGTTGAATGGCACGCCCAAACCAACATCGCAACTACGTTGATACAAAGCACACGATAGATAGTGTGTATCTCCTTCGCTTCGAACGTTAAATTGTGCTAATACGTGGCATGGTGGAAGAGCCATTTGGTCCAATTGGCAAGGATTCCAAGCAGACATGATCAAACGACGAGATGTGCGTCCTTCCTCGGTTTTCAAATTATCGATAATGTATTGTAATTGGTCTATGCCCTTACCAGAATAGTCAGTATATCGGTCAGTATACTCTGCATTAAAATGTCTCCATTGGTGTCCATACACCGGTCCAAGGTCACCTTCTTCATTATTGGTCAATCCGCGACTATCCAAGAATTCGCGGGTTGAATTTCCATCCCAAATATGCACATTTTGTTTTTGTAGGTCTTCGTTGTCCGTGCATCCACGAATAAACCAAATTAACTCTTTCAAGCAAGTTTTCCAAGCAACCTTTTTTGTAGTAAGTAGAGGAACGGTACCGTCTTTTAGCGAAAATCGCATCATATTACCGAAAAGGGATTTTGTGTCGCCATTTCTTCCGTGATGGTCGTGACCATGTTCAAGAATATCGCGAATGAGTTGTAAATACTGTTGCTCTTGATGAGACATAGTAATATATTAATAGCAAAATATATGTTTATATAATTTCTTTATCTTTGTATATACAAATGGATTCACTATTACAAGAAGGGGGCGAAGTTAGTAAACCCACATTTTTAAATCATGTATTTTCTAGCAGTGAGGAGAGTATGGGCGAATTAATGAATGTTGTTCAGTACGCTTTTATGGGTGTTGTTCCTATTGTTGTATTGAATAAAACGATTCATCATTTCATTCCCGAGGCAGATGCTCAGAAGTCCAGTTTCGAACTTTTAGCAGAAGTATTGATTCAACTGTCTTTACTTTTCATTGGTATTGTGTTGATTCATCGTGTTATCACATATTTCCCTAGTTATAGCGGATTCAAATATGAGAACTTGACCCTTACCAATGTCATTCTTGCTTTCTTGATGATTGTTCTCAGCATCCAGACCAAATTAGGTATCAAGGTGAATATCTTGGTAGACCGCGCAATGGAGATGGTAAATGGTCCCGATGAGGAAGAAGAGATGCAACAACAAAAGGGAAAGAAATCCAGACATACTCCTAGCCAGGCAGACAATTTAGATGATTCTCGTATCCAACAAGGAAGTTTCCCTCCCGCCCCTGTTGCTGGAACCCAGGCAGGTAATGGTATGCAAGAACCTCCTCAACAACGCGTTCAGCAGCAACCTCAACAAACCGCTATGGATTATGGCATTGGTGTTGACCCCATGGCTGCTAACAGTCTATTAGGTGGTTCTTTCGGTGCTAGTTTCTAAGCAACCCAACACATATAAATAATTGAGCATACAAATATTCAATTATTTATCATATTTAGTTCTTGGATTTAACGCATTTGAAATCGTCATTTCGTTTGTATCCAGGTTTACATTTTTTTATACAACGATTCGTTTTGGGATTACGTTCTTTGTCTTCAGGACAACGACCGAGAGACTTCTTTTTCTTTTGTGTTTTGCTCTTTGGGATTTTCACACATTTAAAGTCTTCGTTTCGACGATATCCATCTTTGCATTTCTTTACACAACGTTTGGTGCGTCTGTTGTATTCTTTACCTTCTGGACATTTGACTTTGGGTGTGCTTTGTTTAATAATTTCTTTTTCAGCGGGACTAAGTGAGAGAGATATTGTAGAAATCTCTTTTGCGGTTTGAGAAGAGTTTTTTTGAATAGATGCAATATTATCTGCGGTTTGCTGTAACATTTTAGAATGTGGTTTTGAATATTTGTCTAGTATTCCAGTGTCAACAAGAATGTTTTGATATTCATACAATGCGGCCATTACATTTGTTCGTGTGTATACATTCGGGTCAATCATGGAAAGAAAGAGGTCCATAAATTGTTTCGATAAATTCGTATCTTTGTTCATTTTTAGGTCCATTTCCAATTCTAAGGATTCCAAAATATGTTCGGTATTATTGTAAAATTCCATAAATGCCAATCCAACTCCATATAAATCAAACGTGTTTATGGATTTATGTAAGAATTGTTCATGATCAGTATCTATGCTTAGTAAAAAATCTTCGTATGTGATCAAATGCTCTTTTATATCTTTATTATTAGTCATATACAATACATCAAATGTATATGCGCAGTTATCCTTTATTTTATTTACCATTGATTGAACCGACCGTTGTTTTCTTTGTTTATTAGAATGCGCGAATGGAGAAAATTTTGATTTATTCCACAAAGAAATTTCAAAAGGAAAAGACCAATGAACACCAAATCCATATTCACTTTCTTCTGCTTCACGACGCACATTTGAAATTTTATTCATCAGACCGAAATCAATAAAGTTTATGCGGTTTTCTTTTGGATTATAGACGATATTTTGTGCTTTTAAATCGTGATGAATAATATCATTATCTAAAAATAACTGCAACCCTTCTAATATACGAATACCTTCTATTAAAAAGTCTTGAATTAGTTTCATGTTCACAGAGTTAGCATTTTGACTCTTAAACTGTTTTGCAAATTGTTCGATATTGTATCCACCGTGTTTCATAATAAGTAGCATAAACTTATCAATATCTTTTGTATGAATACGTTGACCATATTTATCATTGTATTTTCTCTCAAGCGTATCGCATTCGCGTATTGCCGCCATATTAGAATCTATTTTTGCAGGTATACAAGAAGACGGTTTGCCTAAATGATATTCGCCATTTTCGTCCGCTTTACTAATCAAAAAGAACTCATTCAGTTCATCTTGTGCATTACGTTTTGTTAATATTTTAGATACTTTGCTTGCGTTTTCTTGCTTGCGTTGATTTTGACATTTCAAAGGAGGATTATGAACACATCCATAACTACCTTCTCCTACTTTTTTGGGTTGTATCATAGTTGGTTTATATATGGTAAGAAAAAATAGATATAAACGTGTTATTCAGCAATCTTATATGGTTGTTCGTCATCATTCTGTAAATATATAGAGCATGTTTCTATATTTTGCTCTATATGAACAAGTGGTTTTTCTTCCCATTCCGTATATGCAAATGCCTTTGTAGTAGGACGTTCCAGATTCAATAGTGTTTGTAGAGCAGACATTCTTCGTTCAAGTGGGAACATTTGTTTTGGTAGTTTCCGAGACAATTGTTTCCACCGCCATTCAAATTGTAATGCTGATGACCAGTCTGGAAATCCAGAAACATAACATACGCGCGTCCACGACTTTCCCGCAGCAACTTTTGAACCGGTTGCGTGTGCTCCGCCCTTGATTTCCTTGTTGTGTTGTCGTAATCTGCGGTCAACATCAACCGTTGCTCCTACATACGTCGCATTGTCGGTACATTGCAAAAGATAGACAAACATAATAACTAATATAATGTATCTACATTAGTTATTTAAGATATTTACATAAAATGTTTCAATTCAAGTTGTTTATAATCGCGGTCGTGGTTGCGAGGGCGTTCCAAAGGAGTAACCAATGTACTTTGGTCTTCCAAGTATTTATTATAACTAATCGCTGCACCGTAAACATTGGGCACACAGTAGTTGAGAACTAATTTATTGAGACGTTCTACTTCTTGGGTTACTTTCTCGAGATTGTGTTCGGCATATTGTAAGTAGGTGCTGCGCATAATAATCTTCAATGTGTCTACGTTTTGAGGGTGCACCAAGATTTTCTCATCAGATGCTTTGTATACACCTGCGCGAATTCCGTTTTGTAGGATTTGAATATTCTCAGCAGAAAAGAATACGTCAGATAATATATTGTTCTCAAGAGTTCCAGCAAGAGCATTTCTATATTCGGTAGATTTGTTCTTAATAGCAATTTTCTCCTGCATCTGAAAACGAACATCAGGGGAAGGTTCAGTAATCAAATTCACGCGTCCATTTATTGCCTGATTCGCATTTTTCAATAGAGATTCTTGTGGTTTATTATAATTATTGGTATTGAATAAAGATGACATGTTTCAAATTCTCGTATATCCTTTCCTTAGAAATTATCTCTACACGTGACTTACTAAATATATTTAGTGTCGTATAGAGAAATATGTTTTCACATAGTATAGAATGGATCGTTTTTATTCGATTGTATTAATTGTTGCCATTATAGTTTTAATTGTTATTTTGGCGTATATTGGAATGCAAATTTCAAATAACGCTGGACAAAATGAACCTTATCCACCAAGACACGGATATTGTCCGGACTACTGGGAATCGATTGAGAGAAACAACAAAGATGTATGTCAAATCCCTCCTCACAGTGAAGAGAACCCTCATCCGAATTTGGGTGGTATTTATGAAAATGATAAAACTACATTAACTACTACCTCTACTCCTGGGTTTGATGAACTCGGCAACACAATCGATTTTGATGATAAGAAATGGTATACTGGACCTTGCATGAAAAAGAAGTGGGCAAATCAATACAATATTGTATGGGATGGTGTATCAAATTACAACGACTGTTAAGATGTCTACACATAATCACTTGTAATTTACTAAATAATTGTATTGCATTAGCACATATACATATGTTTTAGCGTATGTATATATGTATTTTAGATTTCGTAGACACAATCGTCTTTTTGATAGGTAGGGAAGGGTTGTTTTCTTCCAGTAAATCCAAATTCTTTCAACATCTTTAATATTTGTTCGTCATATTTTTCATTAAAGTCGTCAATGTTTCTAGCTAATACAAATAAAAACTGTGAAACGTTATCACTCACTATAGACCAATCATATAAATTATCTTTGTTCACTGGACCAAGTGCGAGAACCCAATAAGACGCATCAAATGGAGCGGCTTTATCGGAATCAAAATGTACTTTCAGTTTACCGGGCTCTGTAGGATTTACAATATAAGCGTATCCGTCTATTACATAATCCGTGCCGTTAGGTGCGCCGATTTTTGCGTAATTATGAACACCGATTTTACCATCTGTCCGAATGTTATAGCGCGCTGTGTCGCAAAAAGAATCTTTTTCGAACGTATTGTATACTATGTTGTCAGCATACATCTGGTACCACAATCCAATATATTTACTAACATCTAATTCAGATACAGTACTTGAGCAAGTTAAACCAATTGTGGTTCCTAATAATAACAACCATACAAACATCGTGTGAATATATGATATGTAATAGTTTCTTTATGTTGATTAGGAAAGTTAAATCAGTGCACATATTTATTTCGCAGCACCACCTGTTTCAAATTTAATAACCTTGGGTTCGGTTCCACTAGATGAAGTAAGTTTATCCAAAGTAATAGGATATTGAAATAGTTCGTCGTATTCATTTCCATGAATGTCATCGCGTTCGATTTGTTTCTTCTCAGTAGTATAATGATTTATTTCCATAATTGGATGAGCAAGTTCTCTTCTCTTCTGAATAAGAGGGTTCAGTTCTTTCAATTGCATATTGGTAGCATCAGTTAGTAATTGTTTATTGTTCGATTCTTTAAACTCACTTACGAGAACCTTAATCTTTTCAGTAATATTATAAATATCTTTGTCGTATTTTGCAATAAGTTGTTTGGTAACATCATTATTCATATGTAAGTTATATTCATCTATGATTCCCTTATAAATTTCACTATCATCGTTATATTGTTCGAGAGTTTGTTTAAAGTTCTCCACTGATTCTTCTTCGCTGGTATAATTAAAAAGTGCGTCGAGTTTTTGTTTGATTATGTTGACTTTTAATTCTTCGGTAGATTCTTTGAATATTCCCATCAATTCGTCGATTGTAGCATATTCGCCCATAAAAATATCAATTTGTAAATCGCAAGGGGATGTTTCATCACCACAAATAGCCATATAATGTTGTTTTTTCTTGAAGAATTTGGAACCAACATCCCGACCACAGTTTACACATTTTGGTTTATCTTTTTTATTCTTTGATGTTCTCATCCGTTCTTGATTTTTCTTATACTTGTTCTCGAGTTTAAAGTATTTATCAAGTGCATCATATACGTTCATTTGTTTTTTTCTGCTTCTAAATTCGTCTTTAGGTTGAATTGGAATACTAGAATTGACAAATTCAATGTCTGGATTATTTTCCATATTTAAATCACTAACAGATTCGGGTAGGTTCTCAATGCGTAAAATATTATTATCAGATATGTTTACAACTTTTAACAAAGGCGCGTTTACAAAATTGAGTTGAGTGAGTTGGTTAGAAGTTGCATGTAATTCTTCCAAGGTTTCAGGAAAATTTTCCAAAGTAGTAAGTCTATTATTGTTCAAAGACAATATTTTCAAGTTATCCAGCACAGAAACGTCTATTTCAGCAAGTTCATTACCATCTAAGTTTAACTCTTCTAATGATGTGGGTAGGTTCTCAATATTTTTTAATAAATTGTTTGTGCAGTGGAGAACACGTATCTTAGGAAGTTTTTGAGGAATGTTCTCAATATTCGTAAGTTTTCCTTCTTCAATGATGATTTTGTTTACCTGTAAAAATCCGTTTACCACCAATACAGATAAATCAAGTTCTCCATATAAGGGTTCTTTCACAATAATTTCATTGGTTTCTTTGGAATAATCATTTAAAAGGTTCTCAAATTGTACTTGTGCACGATTGTTGTTTTCTATTACGTCGTTGATTTGATCGTCAATAATGTTCATTATGTATTGTTATATATAACCAACAAATAATAAATAGTCTACCAACCTAATCAAATTAGAAATGTTCTAAAGCAGGTAAGTTCGTAATGTTCGTCACCATTTCTTTGTTATCGTCGATTTCTTGCTTATAGTGACGTATCTTGGACATAACGTATTGTTGGTCTTCTATCATTTTTTGTTGTTTTTCTAAATCACTGAGTTTGTTCAAACTACAATTATATAACGCTAATCCGGCAACAATGACAAAAAGGAACAAAATACCAAAGTTCAAAATATAATAATACATATTGGAACGATATTGATGGCAAGACTGTAGAGTATGTCGCATATAATTATGAAAAGAATGGTCTATCAACATAGGAGTTTCCATGAGTTCAGATAAAATATGGTTGTATATATTTTATTTGAATAGAGTAATTTGATTACATATACGCTAAATAGTAAAGGACACCTAAATAACTAAATATGGCAACAAGTATAGATACTAACCAAATTGGAATAACTGTTTTGTGACGATATCCTACACCAAATGGACGAAATCCACCATCTTCATTATACATAATGGTAGGTTTCAACATATGGATAATCGAAAATAAAATTAAAAATATGGACAAAGTTACCGCTAATTTATTTACTTGAACAAAACTTTTTAAATTACTCATAATAGTCTACTTACAATAGGAAGATAAAAAAGAAGGAGAATTTAATCGTCACCGAAATCATCGGGGTCTCTATCTTCAGGGTAAAAGTCTCCATCTTCATAATTAGATTCTAATTCGCGGAAATCATGACCGTCTCGGTATCCAGCATTATCTTCTTCTGCGTCAAGTTGTTCTTGGTCTTGGTCTAACATATCATCTAATTCAACGACCGTTTGTTCTGCTTCTTTGGAAGTAGTTTTATTCTGAAATTCAAAGAATTCGCCTTGGTTCATTTCATCATCGAAACGTTGTTTATCGTATTTCCAGATGGCATCTTGATTTCCAACATTCCAATTTCCGAGTTTGTGCATCTTACTTAAATCCTCTATTCTGCGTTGTTCTGGTGCCATATTTCCTAAATATTGAATCATTGCTTGACGTTCGTTCTGTCTTTCACGGCGCATTCCATCTTCAATATCTTTATAAGACAGATTGACAACTTTTTTGTTTTCCATTTCAATATTCAACATTGCCACAATCAAATCAGTAATCTTCACATTCAAATCGTGAGTAACATCGGAAATATCGACTTCTTGAAGTGCATCTACGTATTCCTGATTTTCTTCAGTTGTGTTTGTTTCAGTGACTATATTACCAAGTGTTTCATTCATTTCTTCCTTTGCTCTACGAACATTGCCCTTGTATTCATTCACGTTTGTTTGCACTACCATTGTATTCGATGCAGATTCAATAAAGATGCAAATGCATGTATAGAAACAGTATTTCATTAACAACATGGTAGTTTCGTTTTTCAAGAATGAATAATAAGTCACCTGTTTATCTCCAACTTGTTTTACAATTTCTTCTTGAACCGGGAAATGATTGACAAATTTATTCAAATCGGCAAACATATCATTCATTTCATCAAAGAGTCGCATGACAATACTATTTTCATAGAAAGGGCGTAATTGCATATAGTATTCCTCGTGATAATCGCGAAGATTGTCTACATGTAAACCAGACAAGTTCCATTTTTTATATCCATCGACTGCGTCCATATATGGATGGAATCCATTTCCATTACGAATAACGTTAGGATAGACTTGTGTCACTTGATATATCATGTTGCGAACAAACTGTGAAAACATTTGAACATTTTGGTTGTGTGTATTATCGCTTGTATTCCATTTGTCAATGTTTTCCAAGAAACTACGAATGTGCTTGTATTTTGACTCTTCATTCTTGGATGATAAAAAGTTGTTAATAGCAACATACGAATTTTTGGTAACACGTTTAAGATGCTTAGAAAGGTTTTTCAAGTTGTCACTTTCTTCTACATACATCTTACCTGGTTGAACATTATCTGTTAAATCAAACAACAATTTACGCAACTTTTGGGGAATAACGGAAGAATCCTTTTCTTCAAGATAATTCAATACGTCTTGAAACCCATCAACTAATTCATAAGATTCCTGAGATTCAACGTGAATAATATTTTCTTCATTGACAATATTCAATAATCCCTTAAAATCAGTCTGATTATATTGTTTACCGTTTCGTTTTAAGTACTCGATTTTTTCAGACAGCGACCAAGATTTATTGTAACCATCTGGTTTTTCGCCACAGATCGCCTTATATTTCTCAGGAACAGGTACATCTCTATCATACAAGCAATGTTTTATAATGAAAGAATATATATTTTCCTCTAAATTACCGCTTGATACAATAGGATAAATCATACCAGTAAAATCTTTATGGTATAAAAACCTACCTTGAGAAAGAGAATATACTTGTTTCAGCACTAACTCATTTTGTCTCGTAGAGTGGAAATAAGTAGAGAGCAAAGGTTCTTCTTTTTCAAAATACTTTACTGGGTTTATTAATCCCGAATTGCAGCATGCATTTTCAAGGAAAGGTAAAGCAGACGAACTCGTTTTTAATAGCAAATCCTTATCTTTTACCAGTTCGTTTATCTTGTTGATAACGTGGTATCCATAATACATATTTTTCCCCTTGATAATATTCACAAACTGAGACTGTTTGACGTTGCCTGATTTGATTAGAGCGTTTAATTCTTGTTTGAATTCAGGTGTAACATTTTGTATGGATTTATCGAGTGTATATTGTATTACCGGAGGTAAGAAATGAACCCATTTTGAAATAGCGTGTGTTTCGGGAATAATATAATCAGGTTGCAATAATAAATATTGACGTTTTTCTACTAATTTACTTTGAATGTCTGGTCGGTCAATAAAAGTTTTTGATTCCATCATTTTCATTATGGGAGTTACAATTTTATCCGCGGATTTGTGTCTGTGCAAAGAACTCCACGGGTGAATTGTGCTCTTTATTTTGAATATTACACAAGATATATATTGAATTGCTCCATTATCTTCAATACCAAACAATGGATATCCTGTAAAGGAGCGCACACAACCAGGGAAAGTCTTACTAGATTTGAAAGAAGGAATTTGTGTTTGAATAGCGACTATAAGTGAACACGCAACCGCGAAAATAATAGTCTCATTTCTATAATTATTGTAACTAGGCATTTTGGTCTTCTTTTCTTTACCTTTATTCATCTTCTCTACGCGCTGTTTATACTTATCTTCACTAATTACCAATTTCTCGACCAATTCATTTGATACACGTAGAACGAAATCTTGAATATCTTGATGAGGAATTTGAATGCGTTCGGAAATGGTAACTAAGACATTGTATATAGTTGACATGGTTTCATTTTCAAAAATAGGCGCCGAACCAGTTTTACCTTTTGTAGATGCATATACATCACCTAATTCTTTGTCCAATAGCGAATGAGTAGTAATGCGAAATCCACTATCATCAAACATTTCTTCTTGCTGGAAGTCACTCTTTCTCAAAACAAAACCACTATGTTTATCCACAATGTGTCCACCTTCTTCTCTACCATGGTCATTGCACAATTGGTCTAATTTATCATTGTAACTTTCACCAGAGACAAATGTCTTGGCCAATTCAAAAATAGTAATAGGCAATAATTTCGTGTTGGTTTCTTTACAATACAACCAATGTTTGTGTTCGTCCAATTGTTCTACAAGAGGATTACGAGTATACTGAGAAGCAAATGACATAATATTATTTTGTTTCTTGACAAAGTCGGTTTGTCCCAATATACAGTTCAACAATTCAAGACGTGGAGATACAAACAATTCATTTTTCTTGGCAAAGTTACCAATTTCAACCGCCAAATTGTTTGCTTTGTATAACTGAACTTGACGAAGATGTTGTATATTTTTGTTGTATTTCAATAAATAAGTTATCTCTTTTTCCAACTCTTGAATTAGCATTTCACGTGTTACGTGATATCTGCGGTCAAACTCATTCAGAATACTTTTTTTGTTGTGTTCCTTGAAACGAATAGTGCTATCATCATTATTTTCGCATATCTTAGAACGAGTATTTTTGAAACAATTCTCATTGATATTGCAGAACAGAGTATTTGTATCATAAAATGCCTCTGCAGCAATAGAATCATCTCGGACCCAATTGTTTTTCACGCGACGATAGTATAACAATTTACGAGTATTGTCTACATCTTCCTCTTTTTCCTCGCTAATTTGAGATAGTTCCAAACTCTTTTCTTTTTCAGGCAAAATATCCAACATGGCGTATTCGCCCTCAGAAACAAGTTTCTTTTTACTAATTAGGATGGTAGCAAGTTCTTCCGCATAATC